>Ga0070754_10001579_pt1 | contig 18048 bp, 22 predicted proteins | sample VirMetDEL_Sep_01_FD_75181 | JGI IMG/M metagenome (GOLD analysis project Ga0070754, IMG submission 75181) | Aqueous microbial communities from the Delaware River and Bay under freshwater to marine salinity gradient to study organic matter... | ecosystem: Environmental > Aquatic > Marine >... | reverse complement strand
CTTCAGCCGGTCCATGATGGCGCGCACCCGGTCGCCGGCGAAGATGCGCATCAGCGAATCGTCGAGACTCAGGTAAAAGCGCGAAGAACCCGGATCACCCTGGCGACCTGAACGACCACGCAACTGGTTGTCGATTCGGCGTGACTCGTGGCGCTCGGTCGCGATGATGCGGAGGCCACCGAGCGCCTTGACTTTTTCGTGGTCCTGCTGCCATTGCTGGCGCAGCGCTTCGACGCGATTTGCCCTTGAGGCATCGTCGAGGGCCGCGTCGTTCTGCACAGCATCGACCATCTTCTCCAGGTTGCCACCCAGCACAATGTCCGTGCCTCGACCAGCCATGTTGGTGGCAATGGTGATCGCGCCCGGCCGTCCAGCCTGGATGATGATGTCGGCCTCGCGGGCATGCTGCTTGGCATTGAGCACTTCATGCGGCAGTTTCTCGACCTCCAGCAACTGGGCGATGATTTCGGAATTCTCGATCGAGGAGGTTCCCACCAGCACCGGCTGCCCGCGTTCGTGGCATTCGCGGATGTCCTCAATGGCGGCGACGTACTTCTCCTTGGTCGTCTTGTAGACGCGGTCGAGCTGGTCGGTGCGCTTGCTGGGCCGATTCGGTGGAATCACCACCGTCTCCAGGCCGTAGATCTCCTGGAACTCGTACGCCTCGGTGTCGGCCGTGCCGGTCATGCCCGCGAGCTTGCCATAGAGGCGGAAGTAATTCTGGAAGGTGATGGAGGCCAGCGTCTGGTTCTCGGGCTGAATCCCCACGCCTTCCTTGGCTTCGACAGCCTGGTGCAGACCGTCACTCCAGCGGCGACCCGACATGAGACGGCCGGTGAATTCGTCAACGATCACGATCTCGCCGCCCTGATTCACATAGTGCTGATCACGGTGGTAGAGGTGATGCGCCTTGAGCGAGGTCACCAGATGGTGCAGCAGGGCAATGTTGGCTGGGTCATAGAGCGACGCACCTTCGGGCAGCAGCCCTGCACTGCTCAGCAGCCGTTCCGCGTTCTCGTGGCCCTGTTCCGTCATGTGGATGGAATGGGCCTTTTCATCCACCGTGAAATCACCAGGCTTGATCACGCCTTCGCCGGTGCGGGGATCGGCCTCGCCTTCCTGACGCGTCAGGTGAGGCACCAGCTGTTTGATGGCAAGGTAGATCTGGGTCTGATCTTCCGCCTGCCCGCTGATGATCAAGGGGGTGCGAGCTTCGTCGATCAGGATCGAGTCCACCTCGTCGACGATGGCGTAATTCAGCCCGCGCTGCACGCGGTCGGCCGACTCGTAAACCATGTTGTCGCGCAGGTAATCAAAGCCGTATTCGTTGTTGGTCCCATAGGTGATGTCGCAGCGGTAGGCGGCCTGCTTTTCCTCGCGCACGGCCTGGGGCAGGTTGATGCCCACCGTGAGGCCGAGGAAGCTGTAGAGACGACCCATCCACTGTGCATCACGGCTGGCCAGGTAGTCGTTGACCGTGACCACGTGGACGCCCTTGCCCGTCAGGGCATTCAGGTAAACCGGCAGCGTGGCAGTCAGCGTCTTGCCTTCGCCGGTGCGCATTTCGGCCACCTTGCCGTGGTGAAGCGCCAGTCCACCCACCAGCTGCACATCGAAGTGGCGCATTTTCATGACGCGCTTGCTCGCCTCACGCACGACGGCAAAGGCCTCCGGCAGGATCGCCTCCAGTGCCTCGCCCTGGCTTACACGCAGCTTGAAGGAATCGGTTTGCGCACGCAATTCTTCGTCGCTCAACTTCTCGAACTTGGGCTCCAGCCCGTTGATGCGTTCGACCGTCTTGCGGTAGGTCTTGAGCAGGCGGTCATTGCGGCTACCGAAGATCTTGGTGAGAAAGGTTGTGGCCATACGTGCGGGCCTGCGCCGGGTACCCTCGTGGATTCCGGGCAGACAGATGAATTGAGGAGGGCTTTTGCAAGCCCGGGCGAACCTGGGAAGACGCTGAAACTACCCGTGATATGCCGTCGAACGCGGCGCTATCAAGAGCAAAGTGCGCATTTTACCCGGCGCACCCCGTCGCGTCAGGGCTTGCGTGGTCCCGGGCCGGGCGCGCGGGCCGCAGCGACATTCTCGCCGGCAGCCAGGAACCGCTGTGGGTCCTGGGGCACCCCGGCAACCCAGACTTCGAAATGCAGGTGAGGTCCGGTGGATCGACCCGTGGATCCGATCTCGGCAATCTTTCGACCCCTCTTCACAATATCGCCCTTCTTCACCAACACCTTGGAGGCATGTGCGTAGCGGGTGATGAGCTCGTTGCCGTGGTCGACCTCGACCATGTTCCCGTAGGCCAGGTGGTATTCCTGTACCACCACCACTCCACCGGCCGCAGCCAGAATGGGCGTGCCTGGCTCGGCCGGGAAATCCAGGCCGGTGTGCAGGGCGGAGCGCCCGGTGATCGGGTCGATGCGGAAACCAAAACGAGAACCCACCGACACGCCTGTCACCGGTTGCTCGGTGGGCACCATCGTGCGCTGAATCTTCTGGTCGAACAAACGCGACTCCACCACCGTCAACCAGTCCACCCTGGAACCACTGGTCTGGTCGATGCGGTCGAGCGCCCCCATCAGTTCCTCCATGCTCAAGTCTCTGCTGCCCACCAGCGCCCCGCCTGCGCCGGGTCTGAGCTTGAACTCGCTGGGACTCAGGCCCGCCAGGCCCGCCACGCGCTCGCCCAGCGAGTCGAGCTGAACCATCCGGGCCTGCATCTCACCCAGCCTGCGGGCCATGGCATCCAGATTGGCGCGCATGTAGGCGTCCTGGGAGTTGAACTGATCCTGATGGACGAGCCGGGCCACGGGTTCGAAACCCGGCCAGCCTTTGCGCACTCCTTCGAGAAATACCCAGTGGTAGGTGGCAATGGCACCCAGCATCAGCAGGGCCGAAGCCAGCGCGCCGGCACCGACAAGCTTCAGGCCACTCAGGTGCAGAGCCCGGCTCCTGGCCAGCCAGGCATCCGTGATAATGATGTGCAAGTCTTCACCTTTCCAGGAACCCGGACCAAGCCGGGCGTCCACAACCGCATGTCCACCGCCCAACGAAACGCCACCATGCTCAGCCTTGAGCAGGCCGTGGGGGCGGCGCCCACGCTCTCGGCCTTGCGCGAACGAATCCGCGAATCCCGATGGTGCCTGGATCAGGTACAGCACCTGATCCCGCAGAATCTGCGCCCCCAGGTTCAGCCTGGTCCACTACAGGATAAGGAGTGGTGCCTGCTGGTCACCAGTGCCGCGGCATCCACCAAACTCAGGCAATTGTTGCCAGCACTGCAGCAGACTTTGGTCCAGAGGGGAGCGCAGGTTAACGCAATCCGCATCAAAGTCCAAACGCCGGCGCGATAGGCGCGTCGCCCAGGCGCCCAGGCGGCGTGGCAGTAGGTCTTGGTGCCGCTTGTCTGACTCGAACAGACGACCTATCGCTTACAAGGCGATTGCTCTACCAACTGAGCTAAAGCGGCACAGGGTCAAAGATTTTACTTGACCCGTTTGAGTTGAGGCCTGCCGCCCGGCCCTTTTGGGGGCTGCCCCGGCGGATCTCCTTCGCCCGCGGAAGAGGACTCGCTTGGAACTGACCTCAGTGGAACGCCCCGGGCCGCATCGGAATTGGCTTCCTGCGGCCGGTCGGGATCAGCATCGCTGGCGCGCGGCTTTTGGCCGGTGGTCGCGAGGTCTTCAGCAGCCACCGTGGCTGCCGTGGGCGCCGGGAAAGCCATGCCCTGCCCATTCTCGCGCGCGTAGATCGCAATCACATGGGTGACGGGCACAACGATTTCTCGCGCTATCCCCCCGAACCGGGCCTTGAACTCGATGTACTCATTGCCGAGCTTGAGGGCGCTGGTGGCATCCATGCTCACGTTGAGTACGATCTCGCCGTTCTTGACGAACTCCATCGGCACCCGCACCGAGGCGTCGACCTGCACCGCGATGTATGGCGAAAACCCGTTGTCGGCGCACCATTCGTGCAAGGCACGGATCAGATAGGGCCGTGTGGACGGGACTTCCGAGTCGAAGGAGCTCATGGGCAAAACCGGTCGCAGCGCGGTTTACTTGCGCATGACTTTCTCGGACGGGGTAAGCGCCTCAATGTAGGCAGGGCGCGAGAAAATGCGCTCGGCATACTTGAGCAAGGGCGCGGCGTTCTTGCTGAGTTCGATGCCGTAGAAATCCAGCCGCCAAAGCAAGGGCGCAATTGCCACGTCGAGCATGGAGAAGTTGTCGCCCAGCATGAACTTGTTCTTGAGGAACACAGGCGCAAGCTGGGTCAGACGGTCGCGGATGTGCGAACGGGCTTTCTCCAGCGCTTTCTCGTTGCCTTTGCTGCTGCGCGACTCGAGCATGGAGACATGGGTGAACAATTCCTTCTCGAAATTGAGCAGGAACAGGCGCACGCGCGCGCGATCCACCGGGTCGCCCGGCATCAACTGGGGATGCGGGAAACGCTCGTCGATGTACTCGTTGATGATGTTCGACTCATACAGGATCAGATCACGCTCGACCAGGATGGGCACCTGGCCGTACGGGTTCATCACGCTGATGTCTTCGGGCTTGTTGTAGAGGTCCACATCCCGGATCTCGAAATCCATGCCTTTTTCGAACAGGACGAAGCGGCAGCGGTGGGAATAGGGGCAGGTGGTACCCGAATACAAGACCATCATGGGGGAGTCTCCTTAAAGCAAAAAACAGTGGCTTGCTCCCATGCCTTCAGGGCACTGCAAACCACTGTGGGACGGGCGGCTCGGCGCGGTGGCCAAACCAGCCGGATCGGTCACTTACTTGATGTCTTTCCAGAACGAGGCGTTCAGGCGCCACGCCACGACGGTGAAGGCCGCCAGGAACAACAACACCCATACGCCGATACGAACCCGATTGTTCTGGTTGGGCTCGGCCATCCACTGCAGATAAGCCACGAGGTCGCCCACGTTGTTGTCGTACTCAGCCTGCGTCATCGTGCCGGGTTTGACGACGTCCCAGCCCTTGAGCTTGTCGACCTCATGGCCATGACTCATCACCTTTTCATTGACGGGACGACGTTCACCCTGCAATTCCCAAAGGGGATGCGGCATGCCAATGTTCGGGAAAACCAGGTTGTTCCAACCCGTGGGCTTGGTGTCATCGCGGTAGTAGGTGCGCAAGAGCGTGTAGACATAGTCCGCACCGCTGCCAGCGCTGCCGGAGCGCGAACGTGCGATCAGGGTGAGATCGGGCGGGTTCACGCCAAAAAACTGCTTGGCCTGCTTAGGATCGATAGACGCCTTCATGGTGTCGCCGATCTTGTCGGTGGCGAACACCAGATTTTCGCCAATCTGCTTCTCACTCAGACCGATATCGCGCAGACGGTTGTAACGCATGAAGGCGGCCGAATGGCAGCTCAGGCAGTAATTGACGAACAACTTCGCACCATTCTGCAGGGCGGCCATGTCGTTGGTGCGCTTTGGCGCCTTGTCCAGCGGAATGCCACCGCCGGCGGCAAGGGCCGCACCCGACATGCCCAGGGCCAGCATGAAGCCCAAGAGGATTTTTTTCATTTGCTTGACTCTCCGGATTGGCTCTGTGGGTTCAGTGAGGCTGGAAGGTGACGCGGTCCGGCACCGGCTTGAATTCGCCGATGCGGCTCCACCACGGCATCAGGAGGAAGAAGCCGAAGTAGAACAGCGTGCCCACCTGCGAAACGCGCTCACCCACCGGCGAAGGCGGCAGCACACCCAGGTAGCCCAGGATCAGGAAGTTGATGACGAACACCGTGTACAGCCATTTGTTCCAGCTCGGGCGGTAGCGGATCGACTTCACGGGGCTGTAGTCAAGCCAGGGCAGGAAGAACAGAATGATGACCGCACCACCCATGGCAACCACGCCCCAGAACTTGGCGTCGATGGCCATCATGAGCGCAACCAGCACCAGCGCACCTACCACGATGCCCAGCTTGATCGCGCCGGACACCTTCGCCTTCATCGCTCCGAGGGCCGCTGCGAGGACAACGATCACCACCAGGGCGTACATCATCTCGGTGGTGATGGCGCGAAGCATGGAGTAGAAGGGCGTGAAATACCAGACCGGCGCAATGTGCAGCGGCGTGACCAGCGGATCGGCGGGAATGAAGTTGTTGTATTCGAGGAAGTAGCCACCAAACTCGGGCGCAAAGAAGATGATCGCCGAGAAAGCCATCAGAAACACGCCGACGCCCAGCAGGTCGTGCACGGTGTAGTAAGGGTGGAACGGCATGCCATCGAGCGGCCTGCCCGCGGCATCCTTCTTGGCCTTGATTTCCACCCCGTCGGGGTTGTTGGAGCCCACTTCGTGCAGCGCGATGATGTGCGCGACCACCAGGCCCAGCAGCACCAGCGGCACGGCAATGACGTGGAAGCTGAAGAAACGGTTGAGCGTGGCATCCCCCACCACGTAGTCGCCGCGGATCAGCAGGGCCAGGTCTGGGCCGACAAAAGGAATTGCGGCGAACAGGTTCACGATCACCTGGGCGCCCCAGTAGGACATCTGCCCCCAGGGCAGCAGATAGCCCATGAAAGCCTCAGCCATCAGGCACAGGAAGATGGCGCAACCGAACACCCAGACCAGCTCGCGCGGCTTGCGGTAGCTGCCATAGATGAGGCCACGGAACATGTGCAGATAGACCACCACGAAGAAAGCCGAGGCGCCCGTGGAGTGCATGTAGCGGATCAGCCAGCCCCAAGGCACGTCGCGCATGATGTATTCGACCGAGGCGAACGCCAGCGCAGCGTCGGGCTTGTAGTGCATCACCAGGAAGATGCCGGTGACGATCTGGATCACCAGCACCAGCAACGCCAGTGAGCCGAAGAAGTACCAGAAGTTGAAGTTTTTCGGCGCGTAGTATTCGGCCAGATGCTCGTTGTAGAGCTTGGAAAGGGGAAACCGGTTGTCGATCCAGTTCAGGGCCTTCTGACCGATCGGTGCGTCGGGAGAGATTTCTTTGAATTCAGCCATGGGATGCCTTCTTGGTCCGTTGTCTGTGAGCGCCGCAGGGCTCAGGCCTGCTTGTCTTCACCCACCAGCAAGGTGGTGTCGGTCAGGTAGTAGTGCGGCGGCACTTCCAGGTTGTCGGGAGCGGGCTTGTTCTTGAAAACGCGGCCAGCCACATCGAAGGTGGAGCCATGGCAGGCGCAGAGGAAGCCACCCTTCCAGTCATCAGGCAGCGAGGGCTGAGGGCCAGGGGTGAGCTTGTCGCCGGGAGAGCAGCCCAGGTGGGTGCAGATGCCCACGGTGACGAGGTACTCGGGCTTGATGGACCGGTGACGGTTCTTGGCGTAATCCGGCGTGGGGTAAGCCGTACGCTCCGAGTTAGGGTCAGCGAGTTCGCCTTCGATGGTCGCCAGACCCGCGAGTTGTTCGGGCGTGCGGCGCAGGATCCACACCGGCTTGCCGCGCCATTCGACCACGATCTTTTCACCGGGCTGGATGCCGGAGATGTCGACCTCGACAGCCGCACCTGCTGCCCTGGCACGTTCGGAGGGCTGGAAGGTGCTCACGAAGGGCACTGCTACGGCGGCTGCGCCAACGCCACCCATGGCGCAGGAGGTGATCAGCCAGGTACGGCGGCTGCGATCGACGGTCGCGCCAGCGGTTGCTTCACTCATGGGGATCTTTCAATGAGGTACGGTCGGGACACTAGGGACAACCCGGCATTGTACTGGAGCGCCAGAGGGCAATCTGGCCTTGCCGGGGTACCTGACTGGAGTATTTCCGGCTGGCGCCTCGCTGCCCTTGCGGGCGCCTTCGACTTCACCGCAGCCTGTGTGAGAATGCACCGCGTTTCGTTCAAACCAACCAAAGCCTGGAGGGCACCATGGGCATGATGCAGGAGTTCAAAGAGTTTGCCGTCAAGGGCAACGTCATCGACCTGGCTGTCGGTGTCATCATCGGCGGCGCGTTCGGCAAGATCGTGACTTCCATGGTGGAAGACATCATCATGCCCCTGGTGGGCGCGATCTTTGGGAACCTCGATTTCACCAATCTCTACATCGCTTTGGGCCGGGTGCCGGAGGGCACGGCACCCACGGTCGCCGCGCTCAAAGCTGCTGGCGTGCCCACCCTGGCCTACGGAAATTTCATCACGGTGGCGCTGAACTTCGCCATCATGGCCTTCATCATCTTCATGATGGTCAAGCAGATCAACCGGCTCAAGCGCGAAGCGCCGCCCGCCCCGCCCGCTCCTGCGGTGCCTGCCGAAGACGTTCTCCTGCTGCGCGAGATCCGCGACAGCCTCAAAAGGTAGCCTGTCCGGTCGCTTCCATCGCTGCATCGATCGCTGCCAGCAGGCTGGCCGCGCTCGCCCGACCCGTCCCGGCGAGGTCGAACGCTGTGCCGTGGTCAGGACTGGTGCGCACGAACGGCAGCCCCAGCGTGGTGTTCACGCCGTGCTCGAGCCCCAGCAGCTTGACCGGGATCAACCCCTGGTCGTGGTACATGGCCACCACCACATCAAAATCTCCCTGGCGTGCGCGCATGAAAACTGTGTCCGGCGCATGCGGCCCGCTGGCGTCGATCCCCGCCAGACGGGCTCGTGCCACGGCGGGTGCGATAACTTCAATCTCTTCCCGACCAAACAGCCCACCCTCGCCCGAATGGGGATTGAGCCCAGCCACCGCAATGCGCGCGGGTGCCTGGCAGCGGCGCTGGAAGTGGGCGTGGGTGATCTCGATGGTCTGAAGCACCTGCGCAGTCGTGACCGCATCCAGAGCCTGCCGCAGCGACACGTGAATGCTCACGAGTACGGTGCTCAGCCCAGGGCTGCTCAGCATCATGCGAACCGGCATGGCTACCGCAGACACCCCCGAGTGCTCGGCCGCCAGCGCCTGCAAGAGCTCGGTATGGCCAGGGTGCACAACGCCTGCAGCAGCCAGGGATTCCTTGTGGATGGGCGCCGTCACCACCGCGCGGGCTTCATGCCGCAACGCGGCGTGGGCGGCAAAGCGGATGCAGTCGGCGGCGACGCGACCCGCCTGCGCGCCGACGTGCCCCCACGCAACTGGCTGGTCCAGAGTGCACGCCTGCACCGCCGCGATGCAGCCCGGTGGCGCAACACGGAGATCGGCCAGCGTGTCGATCTGCGCCATCATGAGCCCACTGGCGCCAGACTCCGGCGCAGTGATGCGCAGCGCGCGATGCAGCGTCGGCAGGTCGCCAAGCACCACCAATTCGCGCAGCAGGTCCGGCCGCTCGCGAAATGCCTTGACCACAATCTCGGGGCCGATACCAGCCGGATCGCCCATGGTCAGAACCACGGGTGGTTTCTGGGATGCGGGCATGGTGCGCCTCAGGCCGGGTTGTCGATGTCGATGAACACATGCGCCAGCCCCAGCTGCGCAGCCACTTGGGCGCCCACGGCCGGGGCACCGTAGCGCTCGGAGGCGTGGTGCCCGCAGGCGATGTATGCCACCCCACATTCTCGCGCGTAGTGCGTCTGGGGCTCCGATATCTCCCCAGTGATGAACACGTCGGCGCCAGCGGCAATCGCGGACTCGAAATACCCCTGCGCGCCACCCGTGCACAAGGCCACCCGGCGAACGATTCGTTCCGGATCCGAGACCAGCGTCACCGGCCTGCCCAGCTGCGTGGAGACGTGATCAGCCAGCTCCGCGGCCGTGGAAGCGTTCCGCTCACCCAGGAAGCCCAGCGACTGTTCGCCAAATCGACCACGCGCATCCGCATACACCTCCACCCCCAGCCGCAGCGCCAACTGAGCGTTGTTGCCCAGTTGAGGATGCGCATCAAGTGGGAGGTGGTAGGCGAGCAGGTTGATATCGTGCGCCAGCAGCAGCGCCAGGCGCTGCTTCATCCAGCCAGTTACGCGCCCATCCTGCCCGCGCCAGAAAAGCCCGTGATGCACCAGAATGGCATCCGCCTCCTGCTCGATGGCGGCCTCGATGAAAGCCCGGCTCGCAGTCACACCGCTGACCAGCTTGCCCACCGACTCCCGTCCCTCCACCTGCAACCCGTTCGGGCCGTAGTCCTTGAACAAACCCGGTTGGAGGAGATCGTCAAGAGCGTGTGTCAGGACGGCACGAGTGACAAGAGGCATGGCAGTGGAGCGGTTGAGAAGGGTGTGCAGGAACGCCCCATTCTGACACTTGCCCCAGGCCATCCTCCTCAGGAAGCATCATCCGCTGCTGCGTTCATCTTCCGGACAAAGAAGCGGTAGAACCACACCGCCATGCCCAGCATGAAGGCGATGACGGCCAGGCTCAGGAGACCATAGTCCGTGGAGAACAGATCGACGAGGGCTTTCATGATGGCTCCGATGGAAGGAATGGAGTCCATTTCAACTCGCCGGCGCCCGGCGTGAATTGACCTGCATCAAACCATTGAAGGCGCTGGGGCAAGCCCCATTTGCAGGACAATACCTTTCGCGAGGCGGCCCACAACCCGGCAGGCACCGAACCGTATTCTCGCCAGTCAACCCGCTGCGCCCCAACATGAAACGTCTCTGGCTTCTTTTCGCCCAAACCGTCACCGTGGCGGTGGCTGCGCTGTTCGTCGTGGCCACCTTGCAGCCCCAATGGCTGGGCCGACCGGCCAGCGTGGGTTCGGTGGTGCCCGTGCTGCAGGCGCCCCCGGTCACATCGGCACAAGGGGCCGCATCCGGCAGCTTTCGCGCAGCCGCCAAGGTGGCATCAGCGGCCGTGGTGAGCATCAACACCAGCAAGGCCCCGCTGAACAACCCGCAAAGCGCCGATCCGTGGTTTCGCTTTTTCTTTGGCGATCAGGCTCCGTCGCAACAACAAAGCGGTCTGGGATCGGGCGTGATCGTGAGTCCGGCAGGCTATGTGCTCACCAACAACCACGTGATCGAAGAGGCCGACGAAATCGAAGTGATCCTGAACGACGGGCGCAAGGCGGTGGCCCAGGTGATCGGTACAGATCCCGAGACAGACCTCGCGATCCTCAAGATCAAGCTGACCGATCTTCCGGTGATCACCTTGGGGAATTCAGACGCTCTGGAAATTGGGGACCAGGTACTGGCCATCGGCAATCCCTTCGGCGTGGGGCAGACGGTCACCAGCGGCATCGTGAGCGCACTCGGACGCACCCAGTTGGGCATCAACACGTTCGAAAATTTCATTCAGACCGACGCCGCCATCAACCCGGGCAATTCGGGTGGTGCGCTGGTGGACGTCAGCGGCCACCTGATGGGCATCAACACCGCGATCTATTCACGGTCCGGCGGCTCCATGGGCATCGGCTTTGCCATACCTACCTCCACCGCTCGCAGCGTGATGGAAGCCATCGTCAAGGACGGGCAGGTGACGCGCGGCTGGATTGGTGTGGAACCGCAAGACCTGGGCCCCGAACTGGCGGAGAGCTTCGGCCTGGCTCCTGGCACCGGCGTCATCATCACAGGTGTGCTGCAGAACGGGCCGGCTGCGCAGGCGGGCATTCGGCCTGGCGATGTGATCACGGCGGTGGCCGGGCGCGACGTTACCAGCGTGGCGCAGCTCCTGTCCGCAGTGGCCAACTTGTCACCCGGCACACCGGCCTCACTGGACGTGGTGCGAAAGGAAGGCAAGGTCCGGGTGGAAGTCACCCCGGGGCGTCGCAACCTGCCAAGGCAAGCCGCCGCGCGCTGAACTCGCACGTCAGGAGGCGGCTTCCTTGTCCTCTTCGGGCTTGGCCGAAGATTTGATGAACCAGCTCGCGCCCAGTATGCCCAACTCATAAAGCAGGCACATGGGCACGGCCAGCGCCAACTGAGAGATCACATCCGGCGGCGTGACCACTGCCGCGATGACGAAGGCCACCACGATGAAGTAACCGCGGAAGTCTTTGAGCTTCTGGACGGTCACCATGTTCATCTTGACCAGCAGCACCACGACAATGGGCACCTGGAACGCGAGACCAAAAGCCAGATAGAGGGACAGTATGGCCTCGACGTAAGAGGCGATGTCGGGCGTGGCCGCGACGCTGGCGGGCGTGAACTGCTGAATGAAGCCGAACATTTTGTCCAGCACGAAGAACTGCACAAAGGCAATCCCTGTGTAGGCCAGCATGCTGCCCAGTACGATCAAGGGAATGGCAAAGCGCTTCTCGTGACTGTAGAGACCGGGAGCCACGAAGGCCCATACCTGGTACATCCACCAAGGGAGCGACAGCAGCAGGGCGGCCATTGCCAGCACCTTGATGGGCACGAAGAAGGGCGAAAAAACCCCCACGGCGATCAACTTGGCGTCTGGCGGCATGTGCGCCCGGATCGGCACAGCGATCAGGTCGATCAAGCCGCTGGGGCCTGGCCAAAACGCCAGCAGTGCCATGCAGATGGCAAGGCCCACGATGCCATACAGCAGGCGATCCCGCAGCTCCTTGAGATGCTGGACAAAAGGCTGCTCGGAACCGGCGAGTTCGTCGGTGGAATCTTTGGGTTCGGACATCAACGAGGGGCAGAATTGGAACGCGGCCGGAAGCGGGCCACGCGCGCCGCACCGGATTGGGTGCGGGTCCGCACGCCAGCGCGGGCCTTGTACCACTGCGGCATGGCACCCTGTTTAAGGCGCCAGTTCTTCTTGGGGTGCTTGTAGACCGGTGGCTCCAGCGAACCCAGCGACGCTCCAGGGTCGTAGGAGCTGGAAACGCCGTCCAGCCCGGCCGTGGCGTCCGACCAGGACTTCTCGAAATCGTTGGCGCCACTCTGCACCGACGACTCGACATCGCGCGCAGCCTCTGTCACCGAGTCTTTCATTTTCTTGAGCTCTTCAAGCTCCATGGAGCGGCTCACTTCGGCTTTGACATCTGAGACATAGCGTTGTGCCTTGCCAAGCAGTGCGCCCACGGTGCGAGCCACGCGCGGGAGCTTTTCTGGCCCGATGACGATCAGCGCCACCGCCCCGATGAGCGCCAGTTTGGAAATGCCCAGATCAATCATGGGAACACCATTCAGCGGGCGAGGTCACCGCGTGGGATCCCCGCACCGTGCGAGGGGACATCAGCTTTTCTGCTTGGCTTCGACGTCGATGGCGTTCTTGTCGGCACGGGATTCCTGGGTGACCTGCGATGCCGGTGTAGCAGTGGTGTTGGTGTCAGCGGGGTTCTGGCCGCCCTCCTTGATCCCGTCCTTGAAGCCTTTGACGGCACCTCCGAGGTCGGAGCCAATGTTCTTGAGCTTCTTGGTGCCGAACACCATCACGACGATCAACAGCACGATCAGCCAGTGCCAGATGGAAAACGAACCCATGAGTATCTCCAGACTTGAATAAAGGTAGCGACACGCGCTGTGAGTGGGATTCTAAGCCCGGGCGGGAGTTCAGCCCCTGTGAATCCGAGCCCCGACGAGCGGGCATGGGGGGTATTCAGCCGCGAAGCCAGGGACGGGGACCGCCCATCACGTGCCAATGAAGATGATGGACTTCCTGACCGCCTTCAATGCCGGTGTTGCACACCATGCGAAATCCGCCTTCGGGGTATGGATTGCAGCCTTCCTGCTCAGCCAGTTGCGGGGCGAGCACCATCATACGACCCATCAACGCTTCGTGCTCTGCACCGAGTCGGGCCATGGAAGCAATGTGCCGCTTGGGGACCATGAGAAAGTGCACCGGCGCCCAGGGATGGATGTCATGGAAGGCGAAAACTTCGTCGTCCTCGTAGACCTTGCGGGACGGTATCTGGCCGGCAACGATCTTGCAGAAGAGGCAGTTCGGGTCGTGGTCGCGCATGGTTCAGGAGGGCATGGCCCGGCTCGCGTTCATGCGGACCATGCCTTTGACGATGCGGTAGAGAAACCAGATGGAGATGAGGCACCAGGCAATCCAGCCCGGCACGAGCAGGACCAGCCACAGAGGAGCGGTCACCAGGTACAGCACGGCGGCCCAGATGACGGTGCGGATGCGCCAGGAGAAATGGCTCGCCTGCCACGTGCCTTGAGCGTCGCCCTTTTTCACCAGGTCGATGATGAGGGCGATGATCAGAATCACCGGACTGGCCTGGGCACCCGGCAGCACGGCGGCTACCGCGACCAGCAGGTGCAGGAAATAGCTGATCCAGCCCACCGTCTTGAGGGACTGCGCCATTTCACTGTCTATGGCATCCACGTCGATGATCTCGCTCATTCAGGGTTCCTTTCAATCATGCCGACCGGCGGCCGATTCGCGTTGCAGCACCTTGCGCATGGCCTTCTCTTCCAGGCCGCTCAGGCCCTCGCGGCGCACAAGTTCGGCGACCACGTCGGCCGGGCCCAGGTTGTAGTGCGCGAGAGCAATCATGCAGTGGAACCAGAGATCGGCGGTCTCGTTCACCAGTTTCTGGGGATCACCGCCGTGGTCGAGGTCCTTGGCGGCCATGACGGCTTCCGTGGCCTCTTCGCCGATCTTCTTGAGGAACGTGTCAGGGCCCTTGTGCAGCAGGCGTGCCACGTAGCTTTTTTCGGGGTCGCCACCGTTGGCGGGTTTGCGGGCTTCGATCACGGCGGCCAGTCGCGCCAGGTCGTCATTGGAAGACATCGTCGGTCTACCTGTAGATGGATTCTGGATCCTTGAGCACCGGTTCGACCGGTTTCCAGCGGTCGTGCTCAAGCTTCTGAAAAAAGCAGCTGTGGCGGCCCGTGTGGCACGCAATGCCGGGTTCGTGCCCGAGTTGCGTCACCTTGATCAGCACCACGTCGTTGTCGCAATCAATGCGAATGTCGTGCACGGTCTGTACGTGGCCAGACTCCTCGCCCTTGAACCAGAGCCGCCCTCGCGAGCGGCTGAAATAAACCGCCCGGCCGAGCTCGGCTGTCTTCTGCAACGCATCGCGGTTCATCCAGGCAAACATCAGCACGTCGCCCGTGGCGGCTTCCTGCGCGATCACCGGCACCAGGCCCTGCGCGTCCCACTTCACTTCGTCGAGCCAGTTCATGGCGGGAATCTACCATGCGCTTGCGTCTGGACACATATGCTCAAATGAATGCCGCTAGGATGTGCCGATCGCTACCCAACAGACTGTCCAAGGAACCCCATGAAACTCCGTACCCTGCTCCTTGTGGTCTTCATCCTGCTTGTCGCGGGGTTCGTCGCTCTGAACTTCGAGCAGATCCTGCAGCCTACGCCGCTCAACTTCGGCGTCACGCAGGTGCAGGCGCCCCTGGGTCTGGTGCTGCTGGCCATGCTGACACTGGTGCTGGTGGTTTTCCTGGCCGCGCTGGTCTACTCTCAGACGCTGCACATGATGGAGGTGCGACGCATCACACGTGACGCGGCCGACCAGCGAACGCTGGCCGATAAAGCCGAGTCGTCCCGCTTCACCGAGTTGCGGCAATACCTGCAAACCGAATTGCAGGCCACAGCGGCGCGCGAGCGGGAGCTCGCCGACAGGATGGACCAGAAGATGGATCAGGTGCAAGCGGCGCTGACCCAAGTGATCGAACAGACGGGCAACGGCCTCGGTGCCAGCATTGGCGAACTGGAAGACCGGTTCGAGCGTCAGAACCTCCCGCGCAGCGCCCCGCTCTGAGAATGTGCGGCTCAGAGCCGCACAGGAATACCTCGCTCGGCCATGCGAGCCTTGGCCTGTGCCACGGTGAACTCACCATAGTGAAAAATGCTGGCGGCCAGCACCGCATCCGCGCCGCCTTGCTGCACACCGTCGGCCAGATGATCGAGATTTCCCACGCCGCCGGAGGCAATCACCGGCACGTCCACCGCGTCGGCCACCGCACGCGTCAAGGCGAGGTCGAATCCCGCCTTGGTGCCGTCCCGGTCCATGCTGGTCAGCAAGATTTCGCCGGCACCATGTTCGGCCATCTGCCTCGCCCACATCACCGCATCCAGTCCCGTGTTCCTCCGCCCTCCATGGCTGTAAACGTCCCAGCCCTCACCGCGCGCACTCACGTCGCTTCCCAGGCGCCGCTTGGCATCGATGGCGACCACGATGCACTGTGAGCCATATTTGGCGGATGCTTCCCGAATGACCTGGGGGTTGGCGATGGCGGCGGAGTTGAAGCTGGTCTTGTCGGCGCCGGCATTGAGCAGGCGGCGCACATCTTCCACCGTGCGCACGCCACCTCCCACCGTGAGAGGGATGAACACCTGTGAGGCCACGGCCTCGATGATGTGCAGGATCAGATCGCGCCCATCCGAGGTGGCCGTGATGTCCAGGAAGGTCAGCTCGTCGGCGCCCTGCTCGTTGTAGCGCGCGGCAATCTCCACTGGGTCGCCCGCATCGCGCAGTTCGACGAAGTTCACGCCCTTGACCACGCGGCCGCCCGTGACGTCGAGGCAAGGGATGATGCGCTTGGCCAGCATGTCAGGCCGCAGCGCAGGGGCGCCCCAAGCAAGGGCGCGCCCCCTCGGGGGGCAGCGAATACACGAAGTGATGAGCGTGGGTGCGGTTCATGTCATCCGTTCAATTCGTCGGCCAGTTGCTGTGTAGCTTCAAAGTCCAGATCGCCGCTGTAGATCGACCGGCCGCAGATCACACCCTCCACGCCCTCGTCTTCCACGGCGCACAGCGCGCGAATGTCTTCCAGGCTGGACAGGCCTCCCGAAGCAATGACCGGGATGGAAAGCGCCTGCGCCAGCTTGACCGTGGCGTCGATGTTGATGCCGGAGAGCATGCCGTCGCGGCCGATGTCGGTGTAGATGATGCCCTCGACGCCGTAATCCTCGAACTTCTTGCCCAGATCCACCACTTCGTGCCCGGTGAGCTTGCTCCAGCCGTCGGTGGCCACCTTGCCATCCTTGGCATCGAGGCCCACGATGATGTGGCCGCCGAACGCGGTGCAGGCATCCTGAAGGAAGCCCGGATTCTTCACCGCTGCGGTGCCGATGATCACGTAGCGCAGGCCGGCATCGAGGTAGCGCTCGACCGTGTCCAGGTCGCGGATGCCCCCGCCCAACTGCACATCCACTTCGGCACCCACCTCCTTCAGTATGGCGCGGATGGCTTGCTCGTTTTTCGGCTTGCCGGCGAAGGCGCCATTGAGGTCAACCAGGTGAACCCGGCGCGCGCCCTTGTTCACCCAGTTGCGTGCCATGGCAGCAGGGTCTTCACCGAATACCGTGGATTGGTCCATGTCGCCCTGTTTGAGGCGCACGCACTGGCCGTCTTTCAGATCAATGGCAGGAATCAGCAGCATGATGATGTGATGTCAGTGAAAGCAGAAGGACTCAGGGGTTCCAGGACAGGAAGTTGCGGTAAAGCGCCAGACCCTGATCGGCGCTCTTCTCGGGGTGAAACTGGGTGGCAAAAATGTTATCGCGAGCTATTGCAGCTGCAAAGCGGCCGCCGTAGTCGGCTTCGCCCACGGTGTGCACGGCGTGAACCGGTCGAGCATAGAAGCTGTGGACAAAATAAAAATAGGCGCCTTCCCCAATACCGCTCCAGAGGGGGTGCACCGGCCGGCCGAGCTCGTGGAACACCGGATTCCACCCCATCTGGGGCACCTTGAAGCGGCTGCCATCGGCCTGCAGGCGGCCATCCAGGCGGAAACGCACGACCTCGCCAGGAATGAGCGCCAGCCCGGCGGTGGGTCCCTCTTCACTGCGGTCCAGCAGCATCTGCATGCCGACACAAACACCAAACAGCGGCTTGTTGGCTGCGGCGTGGAGCACAGAGTCCAGCAGTCCCGATGCGGCGAGTTCCCGCATGCAGTCGGCCATGTGGCCCTGGCCAGGCAGCACGACACGGTCGGCATCCAGCACCTGCTGCGCATCCGACGTGACGCGCACCTCCACATCTTCCACGCGCGCGACGTGTTGAACCGCCTGCGAAACCGAGCGCAGGTTCCCGCTGCCGTAGTCCACCACGGCGACCGTCTTGCGTTTCATCGGGGGGAAGAACTCAGAGCGAGCCTTTGGTCGAAGGAATCACGTCACCCATGCGCGGATCGCGCTCCAGGGCCATGCGCAGTGCGCGAGCAAAGGCCTTGAACACGGTCTCCGCCTGATGGTGGGCGTTCTCGCCGTGCAGGTTGTCGATGTGCAGGGTCACTCCAGCGTGATTGACGAAGCCCTGGAAAAACTCGAAGGCCAGCTGGGTGTCGAAACCGCCGACCATGCCGCTCTTGAACGGCACGCGCAGATGCAGGCCCGGCCGGCCT
>Ga0070754_10001576_pt1 | contig 18112 bp, 25 predicted proteins | sample VirMetDEL_Sep_01_FD_75181 | JGI IMG/M metagenome (GOLD analysis project Ga0070754, IMG submission 75181) | Aqueous microbial communities from the Delaware River and Bay under freshwater to marine salinity gradient to study organic matter... | ecosystem: Environmental > Aquatic > Marine >... | reverse complement strand
ATCCTCCAAAGTTAAATAATATTTTTTACTTACTTCTCTTCTTTTTAATATTTGAACCAAAGTTGTACTTACATTTGGTATTAATTTACCAATACTATTTGTAGGTTTTGATCTTGTTCTATACCAAAACGTTTAATAAAATATTTTTTTGTTCGATTAAAAACTAGTATAGATCTTTCAGAATTAAAAACTCTAATAACTACATAAGTAATTTTTTTTAAATCAGGTTTAGATTTAACTCTTACCTTAGAAAAAAATCGTCTCATTTGAGCATCTCTTTGATTACCAGTATAATCCATATCATTAAAATTAACACAAATTATATCTTCATCAGGATAATTATCAGTATAGTAGATTTTCTTAGGTTTTTTTAAATTATGTTTTGTAACTAAATGTAACCACATTAAGCACATCATAAAACCAGATTTACCTTTTATTTCACTTAATAAGCAATATTCTTTACCTTCAAATTTGTCTAAAAATTTTTTAATTACATTTAATGATTCTTTTACCAATTTATGATGAGATATATATATAGATTAGTATCTATTAATGCTTTAGCAGTACGTCTAATTCGGAAATTTTTCTGGGCTTCTATCCATTTTTCAGATATCCTTTTGTTTATATAATGTTTGTTTGAAGTACTTACACCATTTCAATTATATTCACTTCTTTTTTATTATTTAAAATTTCTGAAAAGTTATTTAATAAATTAGTCATTTATTATTCTTAACAATTTTTTAACAAAATTTAATATAACTAAGAATACAATTACCCCTGAAACGCAAAATTAGATGATAAATAACAAATACTAATTTACTATTAAAATCACACCATCCAGCAAGAAACTTACCATCTTTTAAAGAATTAAAAAGTAAAAATTAACTTTAAAATCTTCTGAAGCACCACTATTGATACACTATAAACTTAAAAAATAACACCTAATAAAAACAAGAAATTTGACCGTGTACAAACTCTCTTTTTATAGAACTTCGATCTAAAGTTGTACTTTCAAACTAAATGTTAACAAATTATACTACTAGTAGATATAACAAATTAAAATTGAATTTTTATAAATATTATATCAATTCAAATAAAGATGATATCTATTTCTCAATTTCAAAAAGATAAAAATATTAAAAGAAAAAATACTGATGATGATATTAAATGGGATTCAAAATGTCAAAAAGATAGAATAAGTGTTAATTATAACATCAGCACTAGCGATACACATATTAGCCCAAGTTTAAATACGAAAGAATATTTAAAGTACTTTTACGGTCTGGATTGGGATTCAAAATGTAGTTCACAAATTAATCAATATAGTCCTGAAATGTCACATCTGTCTTTAAATACAGCAAAATTGATAAATTGTATGGTCGGAGCAAAATTTTATAAACAATATATCTCTGAAAATTAAAAAAAAACTAAAATATCTTAAAAATATAATATTGTGTTAAGATATTGTAAGATTACTTTTAGAATAAAATAAATTTTCAACCATATTAACCTGTTTTTATCGTGAATTAAATTGTAATTTATTTATTTGACATTTGTGTATAATTATTTTTTTACCATAAAAATAAGAACAACAACATATTTAATACCACTAAAGCAATTCAAAGAAATAAATATATACATATATATAACAATGCCTAAGAAAAATAAAGCTGGAAAGAATACAAAAAGTAAGAATATTATGGAGGAAAAACGTAATTTAATCGAGCCAGATTTAAGTTGTCAGGTTTTTGGTATTTTAACAAAAGCATTGGGTTCTAGGTTTTTTGATGTAAACTGTCTTGATGGTAAACAAAGAAGATGTAAAGTACGTAATAAGAGATTACGCGTTAAACAAGATGATGTTGTTATTATTTCATTGAGAGAATTTGATGATAAAAATGCTGATATTATTTATAGATATAATTCTGAAGAAGTTCGGGAATTACAACGGATTGGTAGTTTACCATTAGGAGAATCATTAGGAACTAAATTGGATGAAAGTGACAATGAAGATAATTGCGCCTTTGATTTTGACGATATATAAAGAATAAAGATTATATTATCATTTATATCTTTTGATATATAAATGATAATACCTATAATAATTGGATTAATTTCTGGAGTGATTGGTAGTTTTTTGGGTTTGGGAGGAGCTTTTATAATTTTATTACTACTAAGTCTTTTTAAAATAGTTCCCAATCAAGAAACTGCGGTAGGAACAACTCTTTTTGTGTTTGTTTTTCCTGTTGCTATTTTTGCTGTTATTCAATACATTGAAAGAAATCAGGTGAATTATTCAGTAGCACTTCCTATTATTATATTTTATGTTATTGGGGCCGTAATAGGATCAGGATTAAATCCTAGTTTTACTGATAAACAATTGAAATTATTTTCAGTTATATTTTTATTTATTTTAATGTGTATTTCTTTGTATATTTACATAAGAGAAGATGATAAAAAAATGATTTTAAAATTTGTAAACTAGTTTTAGAATAAAATGTTTGACGTAATTTTAGCAATGACTAAACAAGGAGGTATCGGAAAGAACGGGTATCTTCCTTGGAAATGTAAAGAAGAATTAATACTCTTCAAACAAAAAACTATGGGTAAAAATGTAATTATGGGTCGTAAAACAATTGAATCTATTCCGGAACTAAAAGGTCGTAATATAATAGCGTTATCTTCTCAAAATTGTAAAGAAAAATATAAACAAGTAACTAGAACATACAGTTGTATAAAAGAAGTTATAAAAGAAGATAATTGTATTATTGCAGGAGGAGCAGAAATTTACAATGAGATATTTAAAAATTATAAGAGATTTATCAATAAAGTTCATATTTCCATTATGAACGACACATATGAGTGTGATACATTTATTAATATTAATTTATCTGAATGGACAGTTATAGAAAAACAAAATTTCGACCAATTTACTCATTATGTTTTAAGTACACAAGAATCAGAAGAAAAAGAATATTTACAACTGCTAAAAAGAGTATATAATGAAGGTCCTATAAAAATAGGACGTAATGGAGAAACAAAATCATTATTTGGAGAAACTATTAAATTTGATCTTACAAACGGATTTCCTTTACTTACTACTAAAAAAATGTTTTTTAGGGGTGTTGTGGAAGAGTTATTGTTTTTTATTAGAGGGGAAACAGACTCTACCATATTAGAAGATAAAAAAATTAATATATGGAAGGGAAATACAAATAGAGATTTTCTTGATTCTATTGGTAAACATAACCGAAAAAAAGGTGTTATGGGTCCAATGTATGGATATCAATGGAGAAACTATAATGCTCCTTATGATGAAGAAAAAGCATGTCCTAAATCTATTGGTTATGATCAATTATATGAAGTAATTAATAAAATTAAAAACGATCCAGGATCACGTAGAATTTTACTAACAGATTTTAATCCTATTCAGGCAGATGACGGAGTTTTATTCCCGTGTCACTCAATAATTATACAGTTTTATGTAGATAATGGATTTTTGGATATGTTTTGTTTCAATAGATCTTCTGATCTATTCCATGGACTTCCATTTAATATAGCATCTTCTGCCTTGTTTCAAACAATGATTGCTCAGATAACAGGATTAACAGCAAGAAAATTCGTATTATCTTTAGGAGACTCTCATATTTATCAGTCTCATTACGATGTTGTAAAAGAGCAGATTAATCGTATACCATATAAATTTCCTTCTCTAAAAATCAATAAAGATATTAATAGTATAAAATATATCGAAGATTTAGAATATAGCGACATTGAGATACAAAATTATTCTTATTATCCAACTTTAAAAGCAAAAATGGTTAGTTAATATAAATGTCTAAAACAGAGGAAAAAATAAAAAATATTATAAATGAAAATCTTGAAAAACATATTGAAGTCGTAAATGAACGTATAGGAGGAGCATTCTTTTATGGAGTTATGCTAGGAATTATTTTAAGTTATAGTGGATTTTTAGGATATATGGCGGGAGTTGGAACGGGTGTTGTATTATCTTCTAAATATAAATTTATATCCCATCAGATTTCTGATAAAGTAACACTTACATTTAATAATATTATGAAAATTATTAACAAAAAATCAGAATAAAGGTTCTTATTCTTATAAGAATAAGAACAAATAAATTAATCTAATAATTCTGTTAGAAAATTACCATTTGCTATATCAGTTAATATTTTTGCGTGACAATTATTTCCTATACACCAACATCCCAATTTTTTACCCTTTAATTCTCCGATATCATGTATTAATCCTGATTGAATCAAATAATCAGTATATTTATCTAACGATTCTTTTACTGAAATTTCTTTCGTTACTTTAAAAGGATTATGCCATTTACTACTTTGATAATGAAATATTGTTTTATTATCAGGAGAATGTATCCATATTCTTCCTTTTCTTCCCACATATATATTATTTTCGTTATTCAACCAATCTTTAAAATCTGAATAACCTTGTTTTCTTAATTCTGATACTTTTACACAAACTTTAGTTGACATTTAATAATTTATAAATATTAATTTTAAATTTCATTTAAAATTTCATTTAATAAAGTAATGTCATCAAAAAAAACTAAAATCGAGTATTTAGAAAATATATTAAAATCATGGCCAAAAATATCTAATAATAATTCGCTCTTATATGGAACTTATATAACCAGTAATACAAGATGTGATATTTATGATAATTCATTATTAGCAAATTGTTTAATTTCTATAAGTGATACCCCTCATCCTATAGCAATTTCAATATTAAATTTTTTCTTAGGAACATACCAGTATTTCAAAGAAAATAATATAAAAAATAATTTGATTCAGGCAGCATATCTTATAGACGCTTCTGGAAATTATAATACTTGTTATGATGTATCATGTAAAGTTCAAGATGTTGGAAATAATTCTATGGTTTGTATAGCATTAACAAAATTCTGTATTAAATATCCTAATAACGAAAATACTCCTAAATATTTAGAGACTTTGTTATATTTAGTATCTTCAATTAATAGTTTAAAATGTACTACTAAAGTTCCCAATCAATCTAATCCAAATTCTCCTGTTATAGGATATAAAGGTAGAACAACAGAAAGTTATGTTTCAACTGAGCATATGATAGATTTATATGCGTTAACAAATATGATGAGTAATTTATTTTTACCTTCTGGTGTCAAAAATATGGTAAATGAAATGAAACAAAATTCTCAAACATTTGTAATTAATATGTATCAAAAAAATAGTTCTCTTTATTTAATTGGTTGTACTCCTAATTGCGGAGGATTAAATAATAGTGATGTTCAACCTGTTGATGTATTAACTTGGAATATGTTATCAGGAGTAGATAATAATAAAGAAAGAAAAAAGGCTAGTTTAACATTAGCAGCAAGTCCTGAATTTTCTATTCCATTTACTAAAAGTGAAATAGGAGGTATTAAATTTACTAATAAATCAGATTGTCCTCAATACGAAAATACTGGATCATTTTTATGCGCTTTACTTGAATATAAATATATATTTAATGAAGATATAATTAGTCCAAATTCTAAAGATATGTTTGACTTTATACAAGACCAAATCAATCAGACCAAACCATTTAAGGCAACATATGGAAATTCCGAATGTCCAACTGGTTTGGGATGGTCTTATTACGAAAGTTTTCATTTAGCATCTACAATTTACTGTCTTATGGCTAATATCGCTAAAGAAGATCCATCTATAAATATTTATCGTTATGGATGTCCATTTCCGTCTCCTCCTCAGCATAAAAATAATATTGTTTTATATATAATAATTGGAACTGTATTAAGTATTATTGCTATTTTGTTATTATTTTTAATATTAAGAAAATCTTAGTATAAATTAGTAAATTTAATAATTTTCACTTATAGTATAAATGGATAAATTTGACCAATATGACATTGATCCTGATTATGGATACGGTCGTGATGATCAGGATGATTACGGAGATGATTACGGAGATGATTACGGAGATGATTACGGAGATGATTACGGAGATGATGGCACTGAAATGCAAGCTACATTTGATCAACAAATACATTCAAGTATCGAAAATGAATGCGGTGGATTACCTGTTGATATGGGAAATAATATAAAAGAATTAACCAGAAACATAAACCAATTGGTCACTGAACCAGTTGATAGATTTAAAAGTTATGTTGGAGCGATATCTCATAAAATGACTGAAGATAATATATTTGATGTGAGTATTAAAGATAGAAATGCTATGTGTTTAAAAGCAAATAATTTAGATAAGATTAAATATCTAAATCCTACTGCTTATATCATTGGATATATTGTTACTAATGGAGGTAAAAAAATTGATAAAAAATTATTAAAAAAATCATTTACCAAATTAAATTTATTAACAGATGATTCTGTCAAACCCGCTGATGTAGTTAGATATGCTAGATATTGGGAGAAAATAGGTAAAGATAATTAAACTTGTTTTAGTTTTCTTAATTCTTTTAGATATTTTTCCCAATTGTCTGACATTAATTGTTTATCGGTAAATATTTCTGGGGAAATATTTACTTCAGTTGTATAAATATTTCTTTTTAAAATAATTTTCTTTTTAGAAAACTCAATCCCATCTATATTTTTAATTTTACCATCAGAATAATCTATATCTTTTGATGTAATAACTTTAAAAACAATTGCCATAAATAGTACTGATAGTAAATACTTGGTTTGTTTAATAGTTAAATTATGTTTATTTTTCATATCAATAACGTATTTTTCAACTAAAAGGTCTTTGATATTTTTCTTTCTTATATTACCCCATTCTTGACGAAATTCTTTTATACGAGTTTCGGTTTTATGGAACGCCACTAGTTTTTTTACTTTTTCTTTACGTGATAAAATTCCTAGTTTATTAGTAAGTAAATTGTAGATGTCATCATAGATTATCTTAGAATCTTTTCTCTCGATCTTATAACTAAATTCTTTATTTTTATATGAACAACATAAAAAATCTTTATTGATATATGTTCCATATGGTGTTTTTCCGTAAGCGAGATCTTCAAAAATGTTTTTCCAAAAGTTATCTGTAGCAAATTCACAACATTCAAAAAAAACAGGATAGATAATCTCTTTGTGTATAGGCATTTATTTATACTATTATATCTTAAAATATTGATTTAATTTATTCAAATTAAATCAAAAATATTCTTGTTTATATATTATTTATTCCCCTGTCTTTTACGCTGTTTTTTTGCTTTCCCATAAGAAGGAGACCGTCTCAAATCAGTGGTAAATCTTTTCAATATTCGTTTAACTCCAGAAACTGTTGGTGCTCTATTCCTGAAAGTAATATTATTTTTATTTAAATATTTTAATATTTCTTTCTCTGATTTATCCTTTCTTTCTCTAATCTTTTCAATAATATCCATTTCTTCCTTATCTTCAACTTTCATACGAATATTATTTTGATTTACTTCAGTTTTAAATCCAAACGCTGTACCTCCAATGTAATCTCCTCTTCTAGAACGATACAAATTCGATGCTTTTATTTTCTGAGATAACATATCGGAAAAATAAGTAGAAGAACATAATTGAAGCCTGAATTGATTTCTTCCTGATGGAGTGTTATAATTTATATTTTCTGACACTGAATACACATTAATATTCTTTTTAGATAATGTATCCAAAATATTTAGTGCGTGTTGAATATTCCTAGAAAATCTAGAAATATCATATACAAAAATAGTACTCCCAGCCGGAACAATATCCAATAAATATTGAAGCCCTTTCATCTTGTCCATATTACGCGCTGAATATATTTCTCTAACGCACTCAATAATCTCAATATTATTTTCAGTACAATGATCACGAATTTTTTCTTCTTGTACTTCAAGACTTGTATGACCTTCAGTATACTTAGATTGCTCTTTACTACTTACACGACAATAAATATAACCTCCATTATTCAATCTCATATTTTCAATCATTGTCATATCACGATACTCTTGAATTAGATCGGTACGATGAGAAATATGATTTTCAGGTTCCCATGTAGTTTCTTTATAACCTTTCCACTTAACGTGATAATACAATTGATTGTCTTTATAGTCAGAATCAATAATTTTTTCAGGATAATAGAGTTTGGTCATTATAATTAATATTAATATTAATTATAAATCTTTAATTCAATTTTTTTTTAAAAAAAATGAATTAAAGATTTATCTTCCATAATTAAACAAAATGAGTTCTAAAAGCAACCAAGAAACTATTAAGTTTGTTAATGATTTATATTCTAATGATTCGCATTCTAAAGTAACCACTGAATGCGGTTTTAATATAAGCGATAAGTGTCAAATTGAATATACAGGAGAATATAGATATATTCGCCAAAATTATATAAGAAATGATGGGAAATATATTTGTCTATATTGTTCTGAATTTCTTAAAGATAGTAGGAGTAAAAATCCAAATTCTCGTTATAAAATAGATGATTCGATGTTCAAAAAAGTTGATACAGATTTTAAAGCATATTTTTTAGGAATTGTTGCGTCCAATGGACATATTAGAAAAGGAGAAATTACTATAAAATTGAATAACAAAGATATAGAGATTTTGGAAAAATTACGCGATGGTATATGTGAAAATCTTACATTAAAAGAATTAAATAATAATACGGTTTCACTTAGTATATCGTCTACACAAATGTCAAAAGATGTTATTAATCAGTTGGGTATAGAATATGGTAAAAAAGACTCAAAAACTTCTATCCCAGAATTTTCAGAAGATTTAAAGTGGTCTTTTATACGAGGATATTTCGACGGGGATGGATGTATTACAATAAGAAAATCAGAAGTTCCTCGATGTAGTATATCAAGTAATTCACAAATTATGTTAGAATCTCTGAAAAAATTTTGCGGACTACCATCATCACTATCTAAAAATCAAATTGAATGGAGTGGTGTTGCAGCACTTGATTTTTTAGGTAAAATTTATATGGGATCACCTATTTATATGAAAAGAAAATATGATAAATTTTTGTCTGTAATTGATTGGACGCCTACTCAATATCTTATGAATCCAGTACCAAGAAAGTTACCTGTATTCAAATATGCTAAAACATGTGACAGCGCACGTCCACCTGAAAAATCACGTATATCAGACACTGGCTATGATTTACATTTAATCAAAAAAATTAAAGAAGTTAATGGGGTTCATTATTTTGATACATGTATTAGAGTTCAACCAGAATATGGATATTATTTTGATTTAGTTGGAAGGAGTTCAATATCAAAAACTGGGTGGACTTTAGCTAATAATGTCGGTATTATTGATATGTCATATAGAGGATCTATTATAGTAGCATTGGTACCATCTGTTGATAAACCTAAAGACCTTGAACTCCCATGTAAACTAGTACAATTAATACCACGAAAAGTTATTATAATGGATGAGCCAGAAGAAGTAATTGATATAGAAAAAACTGAAAGAAATGATACTGGTGGTTTAGGAAGTAATCAATTTCTTAACAATACCAAAAGAGGTGACGGTGGATTTGGTAGTAGTGATAAAGAATAATTAATTATCTGTTAATCAGAATATTTTTTATCTTATTATTTATGTTGATAAATAATAAGATAAAAAATAAATTGTATACTATAAATGGAGAAAAATAATGTGATACTAGAATCTCGTTTAAAAATACCGTTAAATTTATTTAACTTTTGTATTATGAAAAACTCATCGAGCAAAAATCTTCTTTTTAATAACTATATATTAAACGCTTATTATCCTAATATAATTTCTACTTTCGACGAAAGTACACAAAATAATGTAAAAAGTAATCAAACTAATACAACAAGCACCCAAACCGATGTAAAGACATATGATATCGGTATACAATCTAATTCAGAAAATAATGATTATAATAACATACGTCGAACAAAAATAATTGAAGATGAATGGTTTTTTATTGAAGATAAAGATATATGATTATATCCTTTTTGTTTTAAAAGAATTAGTTATTCTTTGTAAAAAGAATGTCACAAACAAAAAAAACATATTCGCTTAGTAAAATCAAACAATTAATTGATTTAAATGGGGATTCTACTAATTTTAATATTAAGTTTAAAGTAACTTGTAAAGATAATTCACCTTTTCAAGTTCTCGTTGTAGACCAAACAACTTTAGATAACACTGAAACTCTAGAATATAAGGATGTAACAACAGGAGTTATATCTGGTAATGTAATTGCAGATAAAAATGTATTCCAAAATCATTTTCTAATTCTTAAGTCAGATAATCAATGTGAAGTTGATGTAGAAATTATTAAAGAAGATTTACCAAAAACACCTGACTCAATTATACAACAACAAATTAATACAGTTACCGACACCCCGTCACAATCCATAAGACAACCCAGTCAAGGAACAAATTGGTTGAAAATAGGTTTAATAGCTCTTGTTATTATCGGAGGTGGTTTATTATTGTGGTATCTATATAAACGCAATAATCCTAAAACACTACATAATGATTCTAATAATTGTCATCAAATTAAAAATTCTTTTTCACTATTGAATAATGATAATAACTCCCCTATAATTAAATCTCCTATAAATAAATCTCCTATAAATAACTCTCCTATAAATAACTCCCCTGTAAATAAATCCCCTGTAAATAAATCCCCTGTAAATAAATCCCCTGTAAATAAATCCCCTATAAATAACTCATCTGTAAATAACTCCTCAAGAGAAAGTTTTTATAAACCATTATCTTATAAAGAAACTGACTGTGAAAATAAAACATTATCAAATCTAAAACCATCAAAAAATACTTCACCAGATATAATGTCTCATATGTCATCTGAAAGATCAGTGACTAAAGGAGCGTCAACATTATTGCAAAGACTTCGTAAATTTGCTAGATAATGATTTAAGGTTTTAATATAAAGTAATAAATGTCTATACAAGATCTTATAATATCAGGTCTAAGCCAGTATCAATCCAATAATGATTTACACGGAACTGTTCAAGAAATACTTTCTTCTAGTTCTACTGGGGTATTCACACCAATAGATGTTATAGATACAAAAAATAATCTTTACATTTATGTTGATATTCCAGGCGTAACATCTTCTAGTATAAATATAGATTTTTATAATAATAATATTTCTATTTGTGGAGAAAAAATAAAAAAATATAATGAGGTACCTTTTAAAAAAGAAATTATATATGGGAAATTTAATCGTAAGATTACTTTACCGATTTGTGTTACAAACCAAAAAAATGTAGCAGTATCTTACACTAATGGGGTACTTTTAATAACAATAGATAAACAAAAGGAATCTCAAAATAAATTTAGAATTAATATAAAAGAAGACGATTTAAATTAATATTTTTATTAATCTCTTTAATAAAAATATGAACACAATACTTTTAGGTTTAATAGTTGTTATTAATTTAAGCGTACTAATTGTATCTATTTTAAGCAGAAATAAATATAAAAATAACTGCGAGGATGACAACCAAATTGTAACTTATAATAACGTAATATTATTTGGAGCTTTACTTATTATTATACTAATCGCTATACTATTTTTTACCAATAAAAATACTGTTAGTAAGTTCTCATTTGGATGAGGATCATCTAAATCTATGTAATTAATCTCAGAAGAAGATAATAACAATAAAGAAACAGAGATTTAAGTTTTGTTTCTAAATGACGAATATTAACATAAACATAACATAATATGGGTTAATATTTTGAAATAATTATTATCTACAACTAGAGCACCCAGTATTATTTCTAAGATATCCAGACAATGCTTTCATATTACTTATGTAATCCTGGAATGTTTTAGTCATAAAAAATTTGTATATCATAGTACCTTTTAATTCATCAAGTTTATTTTTACGAACAGCTGTATTATATATGTTTACTAATATTCCCCATGCTATAATAGGTTTAGCAAGAATTCTTGTCATTACAGGATCAGTATCAATATCTTTAGGATTAACTCCGTACTCAAACACACATTTATTATTTCCTTGATTATTACAAGTTCCCACAAATGAACTAACAAATGGAGAAGATGAAACAGTTGGATCAAATTGCTCCCATTTAAGAGTACAATCTCCTCCAGTATTTAGTAAATATTTACGCGCTGCCGTATTGGCAATTAAAATTTCACCATAATTTAAACCGTGACAAGGTATAACATTTGGACCATTACAATTTTGTAAATTATTTGCAACCTCATTAACAGATGTATTCATTGAAGCAAATTCACATACTCCTCCTTTTTCCCATTCTTTTGGATTTTGAGCACAATAAGTAGCCATAAACTTCTGGCAATTCGAACCTTTTGAGTTTCCAACAGTTAATCCTGTTCCACCGTGAAGAAATCCAGTATCAACTGTATTTAATAAACAATATGATAACGGATTTGTTGTTGGATCATTATTCATAGATTTTCCAAAGTTCGAAATAGATTTGTAATTACTCATAATTTATTATATAATAATAAATTATTTTTAAATTATAGACATAATATTTTGAGTATATTATCTTTTATATTAAAGACGTATCTGATATTACTAAATGGAGCACCAAGATTGGAAACCTGTTATATGGAGAAAACAAATAAAATCTTCTTCTTCATCCACAAAACGTATACAAGGTCATTCAAAAATAAAAAAAATAGATACTGATGACCCCGACCCACCTAAAAAAATGAGTCATTCTGTAAAGATTGAAATACAAAAAGCAAGAGCAGCAAAACAATTATCTCAAAAGCAATTAGCGAATATGGTAAATTTACCAGTTAAAACTGTATCAGATTATGAATCAGGCAAAGCGATCCCAAACAGACAAATATTAAGTAAATTTAGTACAATACTTGGAATTAATTTAAATAAAATTAAATAAGTATACTTGGAATATAAAAAATCTGTCCTGATTTTAAATATTCTATAATTAAAAATGAAAATATAAAGAAAGATTTCCATTTAAGAGAAAATGGAAACCATAAGTGAATTTATCAAAAACAAAGCTTATTTTGGTGGGTATCCAACCCAACAACAAATAGAAGAATATCAAAAATTTGGATTCAGATATTTTGTAAATTTAACTAGAGACGGTGAAAAAGGAGTAACACCTTATAAAACTGAATATGAATACATTCATTATCCTATTTCTGATCATAGAATTCCATCAGACTGGAAAAATTTTTCTATACTAATAATTAAACTATCTAATGCTATTAGAAAACTATCCAATGGAGAAAAAATGTATATCCATTGTAAAGGAGGACATGGACGGTCAGGTGTAGTAGTAGCCTGTATATTATGTTACTTATATAAAATTAGTCCAGTAGAATCAATAAGTAAAACAACAAAATATCATAATAGGAGAAAAGGATTAAGAGATAAATGGAAGAAAATGGGATCACCACAAACTAGATCACAAAAACATTTTGTCACTAAATTTTTTGAGCCATTAATCGTCTATAATAATATCAACAATAATTATTTTTCTTCTGTTTTTAGAAATTCATTTCCAGCTAGTATTAAAATACCAAATCTAGGAGAATTTAAAAATGCGGAACTCGCATACAACGCATTCAAACAAAAAGTTATCACCAAATGTAAAGATAATGATAAAACTAAGGATATATGGGAAAACATTAAAGAAGATGCTATGTACACAATTTTATCTTATAAATTAGACCAACATAACGATATATCAAATAAACTTCTCACCACTGGTCTTCGTCCTGTTATAATTCAATCAAATAATGTTTTTTGGGGATACAAAGAAAAAACAGGTCGTAATATTCTCGGAAAAATGATTACAAAATTAAGAGAAGAATTATACTTGGAATAACTATGTATTATGTTTATTTAATATACTATAATATATTAAATAACGAATTTAACAATTCTGACAAGTCGCGTGCTTTCGTTTGGGATACGTACCAACTACCTTTTGTAGATATTCAGGGTGAATATTTTCATAATCATAAATCTTACCATAATAAGTCTGAATTACTAACGGATTTCCCGGTGGTATAGTATCAAGTGTTTGCTGTACATCTCCCCCTGGAAATCTATACATATACATCCCCCATTGTTTATAAATAGGATCATAAGGAGGTAAATATTTATGAGCAGATGTGCAAGCTATAGTTTTTGGAATACAAGCATTTCCTCTTGAGCTATATAATGACATTTATACTAACAAATAAAATAGAAAATTATTTTTATCTAAAAAGAATATAGTATAAACATAAATGAGCAACATAAGATATTTAGAAATTGATAGTACTTACAGAAATAGAGAACAATATCCCTCTCCTTCTAAATTTGAAGTACTTATTTCACAAACTGGAACACGTGATAGATTTGACGCTAATGATCCAGTAGCACTCAGCTCTCCACTTGTTACTTGGACACCATCAGAAATTTTATTATCAGGTGTAATAAAAGATAATTCGGGAACGGGAACGGGAAATACAAAAACACGTTTTTTAGGAGTTTTTCCTTCTGACACCAATCAACTCGAAGGATACTATAACGGTTTAATTATAGAAGTAAATGGAACAGATACCCGCATCACTAACACTGAATTTCAAAGTTTAACAACCGGGAATATGAAATGTATATGGTTAACAGTTGAGACTGCTCTATCAGCCATTCCATCAGATGGTGATTCTATTGTGGCAAAACCAACTTTTGACAAAACAAATGGACTTTTTTGGATCCCCAATAGTGTATATGCCAATAAATATTACAATGATTATATTATATGGAATGATACACAGCAAAACGGAGCTAAAATAATTTCTTACGACGGAATAACTCACAATGCTGGTATTGACATAGTTTCTAACAGTCACGTTGGATTATGGGATGATAGCGACCAATATGTATTACGCTTAAAAGCACCAAAAGAATTTGGATCTTTACCAGAAACCCAAACAGTTTCAAATATAATTCAACTTCCTACTGGATTTTCAGAAATAGTAGATTATTATGTAGGAAGTTTTATAAGAATCACTTCTGGTACTCACTCCGGGGAAATTGTTAGAATAATCAATTACACAGGAAACGGAAAACCAGCATCTCCTGGTTTTCCCAACGCAACACCTCCGATACCTCCAAACGACGAAATTCCTGCCAAACAAGCAACAATAAATAGAAGTTTTTATCCTGAGCTGGCCGTAGACACTTATTTTGAAATTCTTAATTTTAGTTATGAAAATGCCGTTCCCTTCGTATACACTGGTAGTTTAGTCTCACAACAAGAAATGGTTTGTTATGAAATTGAATTAGTAAATCTTATTTTACCAAATTCTACCTTAACTACAGGAGGTAGAATTGCTTTTTATCCATATGTATATGTAGAACTACAAAACGTATCAGACGCCAGCGCTGGAGCAAAAAATATCATATACTCTAATAACCCACACGCCACGAGAAGACTATTTAGAGCAGCCATAGACGACATTCCTAACCCTCTATTATCTCCTTTCATTAAAATAGATGGAGATGGTATGCATCAGACCATCAAATTTAAACCAAACGACAGTTTCAAATTCGGTGTTTATCTATTTGACGGTAAAGACTTTGAAACAGTTGAACCAGAAACATATTCTCCTCTTCCCCCTAATCAGTTAATTCAAATAAGTGCTTTGTTCAGTATGAAGAGACTTTAAAAAAAATATAATATTACATATTATAAAATGATCAACTGGAAAGATTGGAAAACTTATATATTTTTATTAATCCCAATGATAACAGGATATCTAGCAAGTATGGTTTGTACAATAGGGAAAGACGCCGGAGCAACAGTTCCCGCTAGACCACCATCATGGGTTTTTGGCATTGTATGGCCATTTTTGTATATTTTTATTGGTATTGCTTGGGTTATACTAAGAGACCAAGATTCTTATATCATTGACATACTAATGTCTCTTACTGTAATAGGTTTAGTTGCTTGGATTCTAATATATGGGTGTTCTAAAAATAAGAAAAATGCCTTATACATTATTCTATTAATTTTAGTCGCTGCTCTTTTATTATTTGGTTACAGTTGGTCACAAAATAAATACGCTGGTATGTTAATAACCCCATTTTTAGGATGGATACTTTTTGCCACTATGCTAAATTTTACTGAAGTTAATAAAGCATAAATATAAAGAAATATTCTTCAATTATAAAATGAATCAAATTGATAACTTTATTTACCAAAAAAAATTTTCAAAAGCATTAAATGAATGTGTAAGATCTAATCACAATCATTTAGGAAAATTATTATCAATTATAATTAATTCCAAAATAAAATCTAATAAAAACAATCAACACACAATCTCACAACTTGAGCAAAATATATATGGATTTAAAAAAGAAGGTCAAATAATATTAGCCTCTGATGAACTAAATAATAATCAACCATTATTTAGTGAAGATGACAACGAAGAAATTAAAGAAGTTGAAAATAACTCCTCTTCTACTGTTAAATACATTAAAATTTTACAAAATTCCAAATCTACAGAAGAACTCAAAGAATATTACAACAAAATGACAAAAAACTGCTCATACTCTTGGAACAATATCAAAATTACCACAAATGAAAAAGCTGATTATTATATTATAATTGATATTCCCTCTCAAGGCGACAAAATAGAATTAGAAAAAACAATTATTCTAAGTTCTGACCCAGTAAAATATATAAAAAATAACTGGAATCAACTAGATAATATTAAAGATAAGTTATTTCACTATTTTGATTATACACACAATCATAATATTATTGACTGGAATATCAACAAAACTTACAAAGAACTTCAACACATGAATATAATAAAAAATAATAATTTCGACTCTACTATATCAACTATTATATCTGGAAATCTAACAAGTAGCGGTGATGTAAAACTAATGGATTTTATTAAATTTCTTCAACAAAAAGATGTCCCTATCAATGTTTTTGGTTCTGATAAATGGGAAACCAAAAACTACCAAGGACATCTAGAAAATAATCACACTGATAACGCTCTATTTCCTTACAAGTATGTTATAAATTGTGAAACTAATAAAAACAGAAATTATCTATCACACAGATTAATTGATGGTATTTTATCAGAATGTCTAGTTTTTTATTCGGGTTGCCTAAACATCAATGAATTAATTGACGAAAAATCTTTTGTATGGCTAGAACTATCCAACTTTGAACAAGATTATCAAACAATTAAAAAAGCAATCAATGAAAACTGGTGGGAACAACGCTTAGAACACATCAAAAATGCCAAACATAAAATATTGAATGAACTCAGTTTCTTCCCCACTTTAGAAAAAATTATCAACTAATAAATATTCTAGTAAAAATAATATTATATTATTTATAATATTATTAATTTTTGAAATTATTCTAATGTTAACTCTGGCTATGTTTTATAAATTTTGTTCCCCCCATTCTAACATTTTGTTCCGGTTAACGATATTTAATATTTTTAAAAAAAGTAACATATTATTTTGTGTATTCAACCATTTATTCCAAAAATGCTCTGTATCTTCGTTAAAAATAAGAGAACATATATCGTAAGAAAATGTTAATTGCATTTTCAGTAGTATTTGGTAACCTACAATCATAAATTGATCCGGCATAATGTTTTATTTATATTATTTTAATTTTAAATTTATTATTCCCTAAAATCTGAATTATAAATTATCAACACCCAAATAATTAAGTACATTTACATCACAATAACTTTTTTGACAAAAGAATTTAATATTATTAGGGTTTTCAGAATCACACAAACATTCGATTAGTGATATAGTTTTATCTATATCTTCACCACAAATATCTTTATATAATTTCCAAATTTTTTCTCCAATTATATGTAAATGTAGAAGAGTTAAAATAATACTTATTGATAATACTCCAGATTCATTAATTTTTTGTAACACTGAAATCGCTCCCGGATTACCCATTGTAATAGTAAACATTAGTTTGATCGCATCAGCCATTTTGATATTTTTCCAAAAATAAAAATATCAAAATTCATTTTTATTTTTGGAAAAACTGAGGAGATAAAATTTTTTTCAGATACAATAAATAAATCT
>Ga0070754_10001574_pt1 | contig 18121 bp, 18 predicted proteins | sample VirMetDEL_Sep_01_FD_75181 | JGI IMG/M metagenome (GOLD analysis project Ga0070754, IMG submission 75181) | Aqueous microbial communities from the Delaware River and Bay under freshwater to marine salinity gradient to study organic matter... | ecosystem: Environmental > Aquatic > Marine >... | reverse complement strand
CATGGCCCAGAACAGCCCGGCCAGGGTCATGTCGATCACCACCAGGGTCATGGTGAGAAAGGCCACCTCACCGCCGAGCAGGCCGAAGCCGGTGTCGATATACAGCCCGAACACCTCGAGGAATCGATCGATCACGCTGACGTCGTTCATTGGACGTCCTCGTCGAAGCTTGGCGGGATCGCGGGCAAGTCTGTAGGCCGGAGAAACTCGCCGGGCCGGGCGCAGCCGGAGAAGAAGCGCTCATCCGCATCGTCTTGCTTAGCCATGGCACCGTTGTCGCCCTGTCCGCAGGCGGCCAGCACCATCAGCGGCAGCAATGTCAGGTATTTCATGGCGTCGCCTCCCTACCGATAGAACTGCACGGGGTAGGGGGTATAGGGCGTGCCGTTGCCCATAAAGCGACGCCGCCGTTCGCGTGCCTCCTCGGCCGCTGCAGACTGCCGGGCAAGTTCCAGGGCGACGGCACGGTTCTGGGTGATCTGCAACTGCTGCGCCTGGATCGACTGCTTGGCCTGCAGGGCCAGCAACTGATTGGTAGCCTGGGCAGCCTGCAAGGCACCACCCGCGGATTGGCTCTGCTGCACCAGAGCAGCCAAGGCGCTTTCGTCCTCGGCCAGGTTCTGCGTCACCTGAGCCTGTACACGCAGCGCCGTATGCAGCCCGTCGAGGCCCTGCTGCCAGCGCTCCTGCGCTTCTTCTGCCAGGCGCTGGCTGCTGACGTCAGCGGTGTACTCGTTCGGGTAGAGTCGGCTGAACTCCTGATCCAGGCGCTGCACTTCGTAGGCCAGCCCTCGCGCCTCGGCGAGCAGCCGCTCGGTATTGGCCAAGCTCGCGCGCAACTGGCTGACCACGTTGTAGTCCAGACGCTGCAGGTGACGGGCCTGGTTCAGCAGCATCTGGGTCTCGTTCTGTAACTGGCGAACCTGGTTGTTTGCCATCTCCAGGGTGCGCACTGCAGTCAGGGTGTTCTGCACCAAGTTGGTCGGATCGATTACGGTGAAAGCGTTGGCCGGCTTCACGGCCAGCAAGCCAAGCACCAGCAGCGTGGCGCGGGGGAAACGGTGGGCAGGGGATCTCATGACAGGCACTCCTTGCGTGGTGACGGATAGGCAGTGAGCAGGTCGGCGGCCCAGTCCAGGCCGCGGTGACGCAACCAGGCAGCTGCGAAACCGGCGGCGCCGGACGCCTGCAGGATTCGGTCGATCTCGCGCTGCTCGGCCGGGCTGGCCGAGGCGGCGAAGGCCAGCGCCACCGGCCCCAGGTCGAGGTCGAACAGGCGGTTGCCCAGGCGCGACTGGTAGTAGTAATCACGCTTGGGCGTGGCCTGGGCGACGATCTCGATCTGTCGGTCGTAGAGGCCGAAGCCTTGGTAGATGCCGCGGATCTGCGGCTCGCCCGCCTGCGGGTTGGGCAGGAAAATGCGGCTGGCGCAGCTCTCGATGATTGCCGCAGCGATGTTGGAGTCCTTGATGTCGGCCAGTGACTGGGTGGCGAAGATGACGCTGACGTTTTTCTTGCGCAGGGTCTTGAGCCACTGGCGGATGCGCGCGGCGAACAGCGGATCGTCGAGAAACAGCCAGGCCTCGTCGAGCATCAGCAGGGTCGGCGCGCCGTCGAAACGTTCCTCGAAACGGGCGAACAGGTAGCTCAGCACGGCGGCCACCGCCGCCTTGCTGTGCATCAGTTCCTCCATCTCGAAGCACTGCACGTCGGCGCTGCCCAGCCGATCCTGATCGGCATCCAGCAATGCGCCATGGGCACCACCCAGTACATAGGGTTGCAGCGCCTGGCGCAGGGCGTTGTCCTGCAGCAGCACGGACAAACCGGTCAGTGTGCGCTGCGCTTCGGGCGCGCCGGCCAGACTGTCCAGCGCCGTCCACAGCGCGGCCTTCTGCTCGGGGCCGACGGCCACGCCTTCCTGCAGCAGGCGAGCCTCCAGCCACTCGGCGGCCCAGGCTCGGTATCCCGGCTGATCGATGCGCGCCAGAGGCTGGAATGCCAGGTCGCCGTCGCCGCCGAGGTCGTAGTGCTCGCCACCCAGGCCCAGCACCGTCGCGCGCAGCGAACGTCCCATATCGAACAGAAACAGGCGCGAGCCCGGGTAGCGGCGAAACTGCAGTGCCAGAGTCGCCAGCAACACCGACTTGCCCATGCCGGTGGGGCCGGCCACCAGGGTGTGGCCGACGTCGCCGACGTGGGTAACCAGGCGAAACGGCGTTGCGCCATCGGTGCGGGTGATCACCAATGGCGGGCCATCCAGATGTTCGTTGCGTGCCGGGCCAGCCCAGACTGCCGAGACCGGTATCAGGTGTGCCAGGTTGAGTGTGGAGATCAACGGTTGGCGGACATTGGCGTAGGCGTTGCCGGGGATCGATGACAGCCAGGCCTCCACAGCGTTGAGGCCCTCGGCGATGGTGATGAAGCCACGGCCCTGGATCACCCGCTCGACCCGGCGCAGCTTCTCGTCGGCGACCTGGGCGTCGCAGTCGCTCACCGTCACGGTGGCGGCCACATAGCCGAAGGCGACCTGGTCGGCGCCAAGCTCTTGCAGCGCTGCGTCGGCGTCGCTGGCCTTGTTCGCAGCGTCGCTGTCGAGCAGTGGGCTTTCCTGCTGGAAGATTGCTTCGCGCAGCAGCGCCAGGACACCCTTGCGTTTGGCAAACCACTGCCGGCGCAGGCGCACCAGTTCCTTCTCGGCCTCGTCCTTGTCCAGGCAGATAAAGCGGGTCGACCAGCGATAGGCGAAGCCCAGACGGTTGAGGTCGTCCAGCACGCCTGGCCACGTCGAGGTGGGGAAGCCACGTACCGACAGCGTGCGCAGGTGCTGTTCGCCGAGGCGTGGCGCCAGGCCCGTGGTCAAAGGACTGTCGGCCAGCAGAGCATCGAGATGGAAAGGCACCTCGGGTACAGCCACCCGCTGGCGATGGGGCGAAATCGTGGCATGCAGGTAAGTCAGCGTCTGGCTGTCATCGAGCCAGGCGAGCTCTGGCATCACTCCGTCCAGCAGGTCGAAGAAACGATCCGTCTCGGCGATGAAGGCAGTTAGCCGTTCGCGCCAGTCGACGCCGCGCTGCGGCCGGTGCTCGTAGAGCAGGCCGGCGGCGCGCGAGCGCGATTCCTCCGGCGGCAGGTAGAGCAGCGTCAGGTGATAACTGCTCTCGAAGTGGCTGCCCTGGGCCTCGCAGGCGGCGCGGCGCTCCTCGTCCACCAGCCAGGACAGTGGTTCGGGAAAGTCGCTGTTGGGGTAATCCGCCGCCGCCAGGCGCTCGGCCTCTACAAACAGCGCCCAGCCCGAGCCGAGGCGACGCAGGGCGTTGTTCAGGCGCGCCGAGGTGGCTACCAGTTCGCCTTGGGTGGCGCTGTCCAGATCCGGCCCACGAAAGCGCAAGCTGCGCTGGAGCGAACCGTCCTTGTTCAACACCACGCCTGGGGCAACGAGACCGGCCCAGGGCAGCCAGTCGGCGAGTTGGGCGGGGCGGCGCTGGTATTCGGTGAGGTTCAGCATGGCGGCCTCCTCACACATCCAGCAGCGACGGCTGCTTGATGTGTCGTGCGAATACCTGCAGGAACTGCGGATCCAGACGGGCGCCCCACACCGCCAGCGAGTGGCCAACCAGCCACAGCACCAGGCCCGGCAGCCACAGCTGTAGGCCCAGGCCGACCACTGCCGACAGAGTGCCGTTGAGGATCGCCACGTTACGCGGCGCGCCACCGAGCAGAATTGGCTCGGCCAGCGAGCGGTGCAGTGGCACCTCGAAACCGGGGATGAGTTCGCGCTCGCCGTTCATGCGATCACCGCCCCGCCGGCAAAGCTGAAGAAGCTGAGGAAGAACGACGACGCGGCGAAGGCAATCGACAGGCCAAAGACGATCTGGATCAGCTTGCGAAAGCCGCCGCTTGTGTCGCCGAAAGCCAGTGTCAGGCCAGTGGTAATGATGATGATCACCGCGATGATCCGCGCCACCGGACCCTGTACCGAGTCAAGGATCGATTGCAGCGGTCCTTCCCAGGGCATGCCGGAGCCAGCGGCGAGCACAGGCAGGGAGGCGCCCAGGTAAAGGGCACCGAGCATCAAGGCGCCGACGAAGCGGCGACGATTAGCAACGCGAGGATGGCAGGCAGTCATGGCTGTTTTCCTGAGGCAGCGAAGGAATGAATGCGGGGGCGCTGGAAGTGAGTTGATAGCCGCGCTCGTCATAGCCGGTGACGCGGGCTATCTGCTGGACATAGCGCGTGCGGCCACGCCCGGCGAGGAAGACCACCAAGTTGACCGCCTCGGCGATCAACGCCCTCGGCGCGGTCAGGGCGACTTCCAGAATCAGTTGCTCCAGGCGCAGTAGCGCGCCCTGTGCAGAGCCAGCGTGAATGGTGGCGATACCGCCGGGATGGCCGGTGCCCCAAGCCTTGATCAGATCCAGCGCCTCACCGCCGCGAACCTCGCCGACCACCACGCGATCGGGGCGTAGACGCAGCGTGCTGCGCACCAGATCAGCCATGGAGACCACGCCAAGCTTGGTGCGCAGAGCGACGTGATCGAGGGCCGGGCACTGCAGTTCGACCGTATCTTCCAGCACCAGCACGCGGTCGCCGCTGCCGGTCACTTCGGCTAGCAGCGCATTGGCCAGAGTGGTCTTACCGCTGCTGGTGCCGCCGGCCACGAGGATGTTCTGCCGCTCACGCACGGCTACGCGCAGGAGTTCTGCCTGCGCGGCGCTGAGAATGCCGTCGGCAATGTACTGCTGCAGCGGGATGACGCCAGCGGCGCGTTTGCGCAGGGCAAAGGTCGGCCCGGCCACTACGGGCGGCAGTACACCTTCGAAGCGCTCACCAGTCTCTGGTAGTTCGGCACTCAGCAGCGGCTTGTTGCGATGTACCTCCTGGCCGACATGCGCTGCCACCAGGCGGATGATCCGCTCACCGTCGGCAGCTGCCAGCGTGCCAAACCGGGCGCGGCCAGTGGACAGGCGATCCAGCCAGAGCACACCATCGGGGTTGAGCATCACCTCGACCACGTCCGGGTCGTCCAGGGCGGCAGCGATCAGCGGGCCCATTGCCGTGCGCAGCATGCGCGTGCGGCGATCCAGGGACATTGCCGCAGCGCTCAGCATTGGGGAGGAGGCGACAGTCATGGACGCTCTCCCGAGAACTGAGCCTCTGCCTGAACCTCTTCGTGCACGTCTCTGACCAGGCTACGTCCGCGCTGCAGGTGGCGCCCCAGTTGCTCGACGAACTGGCTGAAGCGCAGTTTGCCCTGCGCGCGTGCTGCTTCTTGGTGAGCCTCGGGTACAGGTGTGCTGACCGTGAGGTAGTAGCGCACATACAGCGCCACGGTCTCGATCAGGATGTGCTGGTCGCGCTCCAGGCGCTCGAACTGACGTGACAGGCGATCCAGGCGTTTGGCCATGGCCACCTCGCGCTGCTCGCCGGACTCGGGCGACAGCCAGGATGCCAGCGCCGCGGCGATGATCGAGGACTTCGACACGCCCTTGGTGATCGCCAGTTCGTTCAGGCGCTTGGCATGCTCGGGTTGGATAAACAGGTTGAGGCGGGCTCGGCTCATAGTGCTATTCCATCGTCAGGGTCGAGGGCGGCCAGCCGCGCCACGCGCTGCAGGCGCGGATCCGGCTGGGTGGGGAAGGGCGTGGAAATGTCGTCCTCGTCGAGCAGCAGCAGGTCACTGGCTAACTCGTCGTGATCTGGCAACTGGGCGAGCTCCGTCAGCTCGGGCTGACGGCGTGGTCCGCCGTTCTCGACGGTCTCGTCCTTACTCGGGTCGGCCGGTTGCGCAGCGACGGCCGCAGGCACGGCCAGGCCGCTCCAGTCGTCTGCGCGTGGCGCCGGTGCGTCGGCATAGCGGCCCGGCTGCAAGCACGGCGCCGGCAGCACCCGGCTCTGGAAGTTGGCGTCGGTGAAGTAGCGAAGCTTCTTCGCACGGATCGGAGCGAGACCTGAGAGCATCACCACGGCTTCGTCGCTGGGCAGTTGCATGACCTCGCCCGGGGTGAGCAGCGGGCGTGCGGTTTCCTGGCGCGACACCATCAAATGACCCAGCCAGGGCGCCAGGCGGTGGCCGGCGTAGTTGCGCTGCGCGCGCAGTTCGGTGGCAGTGCCCAGGGTCTCGGAGATGCGCTTGGCGGTGCGTTCGTCGTTAGTGGCGAAGGTCACCCGCACGTGGCAGTTGTCGAGGATCGAGTGGTTCTGGCCGTAGGCCTTGTCGATCTGGTTCAGCGACTGCGAGATCAGGAAGGCGCGCAGCCCATAGCCGGCCATGAAGGCCAGGGCCGTCTCGAAGAAATCCAGCCGTCCCAGCGCCGGAAACTCATCGAGCATCAGCAGCAGCTTGTGCCGGCGCTCAATACCATCTGAGCCGTCGAGTGACTCGGTCAGGCGGCGGCCGACCTGGTTGAGGATCAGGCGGATCAGCGGCTTGGTGCGGCTGATATCCGAGGGCGGCACCACCAGGTACAGCGACATCGGATGCTCGGCAGAGATCAGGTCGGCGATGCGCCAGTCGCAGCGTGAGGTGACTTCGGCCACCGTCGGATCGCGATACAGGCCGAGGAAGGACATCGCCGTGGACAGTACGCCCGAGCGCTCGTTGTCGCTCTTGTTCAGCACTTCCCGCGCGGCTGATGCCACCACCGGATGCGGTGCATCGCCCAGGTGCGGCGTGGTCATCATCCGGTGCAGGGTCAGCTCGAAGGTGCAGGCCGGATCGGAGAGGAAGTTGGCAACGCCGCGCAGGGTCTTGTCCTCGCCGGCGTAGAGCACATGCAGGATTGCACCGACCAGCAGTGCATGGCTGGTCTTCTCCCAGTGATTGCGCCGTTCCAGCGCGCCCTCCGGGTCGACCAGGATGTCGGCGATGTTCTGCACGTCGCGTACCTCGTGGGCGCCGCGACGCACTTCCAGCAGCGGGTTGTAGGCGGCCGAAGCCAGGTCGGTGGGGTTGAACAGCAGGCAGTGGGAGAAGCGAGAACGCCAGCCCGCGGTCAGGCTCCAGTTCTCGCCCTTGATGTCGTGGATGACCGCCGAGGCCGGCCAGGAGAGCAGGGTGGGCACCACCAGACCGACGCCCTTGCCCGAGCGAGTCGGCGCGAAGGTCAACACATGCTCGGGGCCTTCGTGGCGCAGATACTGACCGTCGAATTGGCCGAGGAACACACCCGCAGGCTGGGTCAGACCAGCCCTGCGCACCTCATCCGCATCGGCCCAGCGCGCCGAGCCGTAGGTGGTGACGCGGCGAGCTTGGCGTGCCCGCCAGATAGCCATACCGATGGCCACCATCAATGCCAGCAGACTGCTGCATGCAGCGATGCTGCCGCCGACGTTGAAGACATCCGGCGCATAGGCATCGAAGACAAACCACCACTCGAATAGACGCCAGGGGTGATAGACCGGTGTGCCCAGCAATTCGAACCAGGGCGCCCCCAGGCGGGCCTGGTAACCGAGCGCAGCAGCCGTCCACTGCGTGGCACCCCACACCCCGGAAAGGGTGATAGCCAGCACCACCAGCACCTGGCCGTAAAGCACCGTTGTTGCATGCATCCCTGAACCCAACCTCCCAGGCAAAACGCACGGCACGCCGATGTGCCGCGGGCGAGAGGTTCGGTATTGGACGAGGAGGGGTCAAAGACCGATTCGGCGGGGATTAAGACTTGGAGAGAAAGCAGAAAACGGTGGAGTTTGGTCGATAGTCCCAGCAAAGCATGTAGTAGATAACCGTTGGGAGGCCAACCTTACGAGCCGATCGTATCAGCCAAAAGCGGCCATCCTCGCAGTATTTGTGCACCAATCCAAACTGGTTAGGAGGTGGTCGATGTTGCCCACACAGATCGGTGCGCGGTTGTAATGCCTACTGCCTCTAAGGGCCGCTCTAGTAAATTAAGTCTTGCAAACGATAATCATTATTTATACGTTTTTTGTTGAGGCAAGACGCCTCTCAAAGGACGTGCCATTGGCACAGAACAGCACTATCAGGAGATAAACATGCGTATCAAGTCCGTAACTTTTGCTGCATCCCTGCTTCTTTCCGCTCATGCAGCTGCGATGGCTGAGAAACCGTCGTCGGTCGAAGTGGGTACCCAGAAAGAGGGCCCCGTTGCTCTAATCAATGACCCTACCCCTCAGAAGTCGCTATTGCAGCATGATCGTGGGGAGATATTGCTTGCAGGGCCGTGCGGGAGAATCGGCAATATCCAGCTTCCTGGGTGTAATTGACCTGTAAGGCAGAGGTCGGTGCGAGAGCGCCGACCTTCAGGAAAGAATTAAATTTTCAGGGTTGAATGAATGCAATCACTATTTGATGCTCTGCGCATTGGAGATGAGCGTGTTTCGAATTCTATTGTTTACGCTCAAGGTAAGATGGTCGGCGTTTTATGTCCATCAGTTGTTGAGGGTATAGGCTCATGTGGTTCCAGTTATATTGGTGGGCCTGCTGGGGTTGTTCGCATTCCGGGGGTGCCTGAACCTGAAGATATTTTTGAAGCACTAGTCGCTACGAAATCAATTTTATTTGGGACGGAAGCCCAAGTCATTGAGGTGCAGGCACTCCTCAGCAACAATGAGACAAGCCGTACCGCGTCATATCTGTGCTGTGTGTCTAGGAATTGTCAAGAGCTTATCCAGGCGTTTAGTCGGATCCAAAGTGGGCGGGTATTAGTGATTGGGTGCGGGGGTATTGGCTCGCTCGTGGCTATGCAATTGGCCGGGGCTGGCGTTAAAGATCTAGTGCTTATAGATCCTGATGTTATCGAGGAAAGTAATCTCAATCGCCAGTTTCTATGGAGGCGGAAGGATGTTGGGCGGACAAAGGTTGATGTGCTTAAAGAGGCTTTGGAGTGTAGGTATGAATTAACTAATTGTAAGTCCATCAGGCAAAAGGTGAACGACTATAATCTAGAGGACCTAATCATGGGCGTAGATGTGGTGGTTCTTTCCGCTGATGAGCCACTGGGGGTGGGGCAAGAGAAGCTAAAAGAGTTAGCTATTGAGAAGGAATTTTTGACAGTTTCTTGTGGGTATTATCAAAATAGAGCTTTGGTGAAAGCGTATGGCAAGATACCGCTTGAAGCTAGCAAGCTACAATAGCGATCAGTTGGGGAAGGTCACCTAATTTTATCGGTCCAAGCTTCGGGCCGATGAATGTTGAAGTTGCAGGTGTGGTTGCGTCGTCTGTTATTCACGCATTGGCGCTGCCGGGGAGTACGACTTGGCACAGGGATGGTAATGGGCTCGATTTGTCTTGGGTTCCGTTTGAACGAAAGAGCTCTTTCTTGAATTAAGGTTGTCAGAAGTGAAAATTATTTCAATGGGTGGCGGTGAAATATCAGGGTTTGAAACTTTGGAGTTGGATCATTTTGTATGTAATCAGACGCTAAAGCGTAAGCCGAGCGCGCTTTTTATTCCGACTGCAAGTGGTGATGCAGAGGGGTATTGTGAAACGTTTCAGTATATCTACGGTCAGCGGCTTGGGTGTCGTGTGGATGCGCTACTGACTACAGGTTCTGGTTTTTCGAAAGAAGAAGCGGCTCAAAAAATTATGAGCGCTGATCTGGTCTATGTGGGTGGTGGTAATACGCAAAGAATGCTCGAGATATGGCGAAGATTTGAAATAGATGAAGCCCTACGTCGGGCCGGAGAGAACGGCACAATTCTTTCTGGGTTAAGTGCTGGAGGAATTTGCTGGTATGAGTCGGGGCTAAGCGATTCGGATAGGTTTGCTTCAAACTCAAGTTGGAGTTTCAAGCGTATTGATGCACTAGGCTTTATACCGGGTCTTTTTTGTCCTCATCTTGATAAAGAACAGCGGCATGCCCCGTTGCATGATTTGGTTCTGGCTTCGGGGGAAAGAGCTATTGCGTGTGATAATGGTGCTGCGGTTTATTGGGATAGTGGTGTTGCACAGGCTCTTACATCACTCCCCAATGCATACGTTTATGTTTATACAAAGAATTCTGAGATGGTACAGATAAGGCGTTATGGGAATGATGAAAAATTGGAGCTGTGAATCACTATAGGGTTTTAGTATTGATCGGTTCGCTTCTGTCGATTCAGGCCAAGTGCGTTCGCTATTTGCCGAAAGCTACTAGTGAGACTGTCGGTTGGGGTTTAAGTCCTCCTCATCAAATAATGCTTCAGAGCGATTCCGTTATGCCTGTCGGTATTAGTACCACTACAGAGCTACTAGCGTAGATACATGACAGGGGTTTCTGTCTACGCCAACTCGCGTATGAGTTCTGGATGCTTGCTCAGGATACGGATCAAGACGGTGGCCTGATCGTTGGGCTTGGAGCGGTTCTGTTCCCAGTTCTTGAGGGTCGCTGGCTTGGCGTGAATAGCCTGCGCAAATACACCCTGGGACATCTGCAGCTTTTCGCGCAGTGCGACGATTTCCGCCCCTGTCGCGGGTTCGATTGGCTTGTACTCGACCTTGTGGGTACGCAGCGTACGCTTGCCTTCACGTGCCGCGGCTAGGTCGTTGAAGCCTTCGATCAGCTCGGAAAAAATATCGCGTTTGGTCATGGTGCTTGCCTCGCCTTCACTTCGCGCTCAAGGAGCGCTTTCAACTGCCTACGCTGGTCACTGCTCAGGTCATCGAGTTCGTCTTTGTCATACAAGGTGAAGAGCCAGAACTGCAGACCACTGTGCCAGTAGTAGTAAATCACCCGAACGCCACCGCGCTTCCCCTTATTGCGCCTGACCGATCCGAAACGGACCTTCCTTAGACCGCCGCTGTTGGCGATGACTGCGCCTGCCTCCGGGTTGGCCAAGAGCATCTGCTGGAATAGAGAGTACTCGCAGTCATCCAGGTGGGCTTTTCGGTTGCGCTCAAAGGGTGACAGTTCAACGAACAATGCTTTCATTTATGTGCGCTATTTGCGTATATTTAACGGTGAGTGTCTTCTTGTCAAGAAAGGGGCTTTTTGGCCAGATACAACAAATGCGGCAGCCTGGCTGGGCTGCCGCTAAGACGCTCTCCTGAGAGGGCTCGCCGCGACGGGGAGATCTAGTGCCTGGGGCGATCAGGCGATTTCCTTCTGTGATGTGTGATCCGGCAGCAACACCTGGGTTTCCGCCGGGCTCACCCGCCCGATAAACCGGGCCAGTTGCTCGGCCGGATCGCCTTCGCGCCTTACCAAGTAGGTGGTTAGCATCGATGCACAGCCGTCTAGCTGCCTGGCCACGACGTCCGGATTATTCAGTTCGTTGATGCGCGCCAGGCTGGAGAAGCCCAGGCCGTAACCCGCAGCCACCAGCGCCATCATCAGATCCAGGGTGGGAACGCGGTCGGCAATGGTCAGTCGCGTATCCACGGTGCCAAGCACCCGCTGCAACTGTTGCCAGAAACCTTCGCAAACTTGCGGATCGCAAAGGACCAACGGGTAGCGCACCACCTCGTCGAGCGGCACGCGTCGATAAGTCAGCAGTGTGTGGCGGGCAGGTACTGCCACAACCAGTGGATCGAACCAGACCGGCTCGGCCACCAGCCCTTCGCCAACCTCTTCGGACTGAGCGAGTCCGATGTCGAACAGGTCATCGTTGAGGCCCCTGACCTGCTCGCTGAAGGTGACCTCCGACAGGCAGATCTCGACCTCGGGTTCCTCCTCGCGGCACAGGGCGAGCAGGGCGGCCAGGCGTGCTTGGGGTATGCCGTCGGACAGGGCGACGCGGATGCGTCCGCGGTAGCCGGCCGCCGCACTCTTGACGCTGGCCTTGGCCTGATCGACCACCGCGAGTACCCGACGCGCTTCTTCCAATAGCACCTTGCCGGCCCAGGTCAGCCGCGTGCGCCGCGTGGTGCGCTCGAACAACTGCACACCCAGGCGGTACTCCAGTTCCTTGATGATCCGCGAAAGAGGCGATTGTTCGATATGCAGGCGCGCGGCGGCGCGGGCAAAATGCAGTTCTTCTGCGACGGCGATGAAACAGCGAAGGTGGCGCAGTTCCATGGCCTTTCCTCCGTCAGTTGTAGGGTTCGGCTTGCACGTCGCCGTTCCAGGTTGGCTGACGACGCAGGTTGACGATCTGCAGCAGGGCGCCCAGTGCTGCGACACCGCCAGCACTGGCGGCCAGGGTCCAGGTGGGTAGCTGCAACAGCAGAACGAACCCACCCGCCGCGGCGCCGATGGCGCTGCCCAGATAGAGCGCCGACTCGTTCAGGGCGATGGCCAGGTTGCCGTCGCCTTGGGCTTGGCGCGCCAGGATCAGCTCGTTGTTCTGCGGCACCTGCAGTGCCCAGCCGACCGCGCCCCATAGGGCGATGGGCAGCATCACCAGCCAGGTACTGAGGGCCGCCGTCAGCGGCAGCACGAACAGCGACACGGCGAGGATCAGCATGATGGCGAAGGTCAGCACCGGGCCCTTGATGCGATCCACCAGTGGACCGATCAGGAAGCTGCCCAGCACACCGCCGATGCCCCAGACCCACAGATAGGGCGTGACCGAACGCACCGCGCCGTATGCCGGGTCAGCCAGCAGTGGGGCGATGAAGGTGTACATGCCCAGGCTGGCGATAGCAGCCAGCAGCGACACCAGCAGGATGACCAGCACATGGCTATCGCCGAGGATCGCCAGCTTCTGGCCCAGCGTGGTGGCGGTGGCCGCGGGTAGGGAAGGAAGCTTCAGCAGCAGGCCAAAGAAAGCCACCAAACCGAGCAGGGTGACCAGCCACAGGGCGGCCTGCCAGCCGAGCTGTTCGGCGATCAGCAGGCTGAGCGGCACGCCCAGCACCACGCCACTGGCCATGCCGCCCATGATGATGGCGATGGCCTTGCCGCGGCGCTCCGGGGTCGATACCGCGGCCGAGGCACCGATGCCCATGGCCAGGTAGACGCCGGCACCGATACCGGCGATGGCGCGCCAGACCATCAGTGCGGTGAAGCTCTCGGCCAGCGCGCTGGCGGCGTTGGCGATGACGAACAGGCTCAGGGCCAGCAACAAGCCGGCGCGCTGACGATGCGCCGGGGTCAGGGCGACGAAGATCGGTGAACCCAGGCCGTAGGCCAGGGTGAAGGCGGTGACCAACTGGGCGGCCACCGCGACGGAGACCGCGAACGAGGCCTCTATCATCGGGATCAACCCGGCGGTGACGTATGAGGCCATGCCGAGGGCGAAGGCCCCCAGTGCTATGAGGTAGATGGGTGATTGGTTGGGTGTGTGCATGCTCGGACTCGCTTGCGTTGCAGGAACGCGTGGGTGGTACAGCGAATGGATGCAGCCCCGCACCGGGGCCGCATCCGGTTGGGGACTAGAGTTCGAGGCTGACGTTGTAATCGTTCAGCCAGGTGTTGAGGCCAACCGCCAGCTCCATGCCCATGCGTTCGTACATGGGCGAGACGCTGCCGAGCGGCTTGGCCAGGGTTTGCTGGATACGGCCGCTGTCGAGCAGGGGCCTCACCGGCGCATTGCGATCCGCCTGGATGGCGGCCAGGGCATCACGCAGCGCCTGCTCGTAGGCCGGATCCTGCGTCGAGGGGTAGGGGCTCTTGATCCGTTCGCTGATCGATTCGGGCAGCAGGTCGCGGGTCGCCGCGCGCAGGATGCTTTTCTCCCGCCCGTCGAAAGCCTTCATCGCCCAGGGGATGTTGAAGGCGTACTCGACCAGGCGGTGGTCGCAGAAGGGCACCCGCACCTCTAGGCCGACAGCCATGCTCATGCGATCCTTGCGGTCGAGGAGGGTCTGCACGAAGCGGGTCAGGTTGACGTAGCTCATCTGCCGCATGCGCTGGTCGACCGCGCTCTCGCCGGGCAGTACCGGCGCCTCGGCGATGGCCTGGGTGTAGCTGTCGCGCAGGAAACTGTGCATGTCGAGCTGGGCCAGCAGTCCTGGATCGAACAGGGTCTTGCCGTCGAAGTACTTGCCGGTGACCGATGTCAGCCAGGGGAAGGTATCGGCCTGGATCGCCTCTGGATCGTGGAACCAGCGGTAGCCACCGAACACCTCGTCCGCGCTCTCGCCGGACAGCGCCACCGTCGAGTGCTTGCGCACCTCCTGGAACAGCCGGTAGAGCGATGGCCACATGTCGCCCCAGAACGCCGGTGGCAGGTCGAGGGCGCGGACGATCTGCGCGCGCAAGGCCGGATCGGCCAGCTCGCGGCTGTCGAGGACGATCTCCTGGTGGCTGGAGCGAATCTTCTCCACCAGATCGCGCACGAAGGGGGCGTCCGGCGTGCCGCGCACGGCGTCGCCGGTGAAGCCGCTGCCGTGGTCGACGAAGTCGACGGAGAAGGAGCGGATGTTCTCCTTGCCGGCGGCCAGCAGCTTCTTCGAGGCTAGCGCGGTGATGATCGAGGAGTCGAGACCGCCGGAGAGCAGGCTGCACAACGGCACATCGGCGACGATCTGGCGGTCGACGATGTCCTCCAGCAGATCGCGGGTATGGCGGATGGTCTCGTCCAGCGTGTGTTCGTGCTCGCGCGCCTCCAGCCTCCAGTAGTGGCGACGGCCCAGACCCTGGCGGTTGATGCGCACGATCTCGCCGGGCATCACCTCGCGCATGCCATCGAACACAGCATGGCCTGGCGTCTTCACCATCTCCAGGATTTCGCGCAGGCCGTCTGCACGCACCTTGCGCGGCACCAGCGAGTTGGCCAGCAGCGCCTTGGGCTCGGAGCCGAACACCACACCGTCCGCGGTGGGGTAGTAGTACAGCGGCTTGACGCCCATGCGGTCGCGTATCAGCAGGAGCTCTTGCGAACGCAGGTCCCAGATGGCGAAGGCATACATGCCGTTGAGCCTCTCGACAAAGGCTTCGCCCCATTCGACATAGGCACGCAGCACCACCTCGGTGTCGCTGCGGGTCTTGAAACGGTGGCCAAGTCGTTGCAGCTCGGTGCGCAGCTCGCGGAAGTTGTAGACCTCGCCGCTGTAGGTGATGGCGGCGACCTCGCGTGGGCCACCGTGCAGGGCCGTCATCGGTTGGCGCCCACCTTCCGGGTCGATGATCGACAGGCGCCGATGGCCCAGGCCGATCGGCCCGTCGATCAACAGCCCGCCGGCATCCGGCCCGCGCAGGGCCATGGTGTCGGTCATGCGCTGCAGGGTGTCGCGTTGCGTTTCCAGGTTCTGGCTGTAGGACAGCCATCCAGCGATTCCACACATAGTCGTTCTCCTTGTGATTGAGTTACCCGAGGCTTTCCAGGTCGCTGTCCTCGGCCAGCAGTACGCGCGTCTCGCCATGGACGTAGCGCGCCGGTGCTGGGGTTTGGGCATGTGTTTCCATGTCGTTGAGCAAGCGCTGCAGCGCCACGGCTGTGTCGAGACAGGCGAAGGGCTGGCGGGGCGGCTCCTTGAGCGCTACGGCGCGCACCACCTGCCGGCACAGCCGCGAGAGCTTGTGCAGGGTGTCCAGCCCTGGCTCGTCGGGGGCGGTGGCGAACTCGTGCAGCAGCCGCTCGGCGCCGTTGGCGCCACGAGTCCAGATGCGCAACTGGTCGTGATCCCAGCGCGGCGTATCGAATACCACGCGCGCATGAATCAGCCGGGCATCTCGGTCGACGAAGCTGAAATCCACGGTGCGTTGGCGCACGATGTTGACGAAGCTGGCGTAGCCGGTGACCCGCGCTTCGCCCAGGCTGGCGGTGAGTTGCACGGTGTCGAGTACCTCTGCGCCGGAGATCGAGAAGTCCGAGCGCACACCGAGCACACCATCGAGCTTGAGTTGGCCAGCGCGCGGGCAGATCCAGCCGACCAGATCCAGGGCATGGATCACCTCGCTGGTTACGCCGCAGGTGGGGCGGTAGTCGTTGATACGATCCTTGCCCCAGTGGAAGCTGGCTCGAGCCAGTTGCCAGTCGTGGCGCTCGACCCACTCGCGCAACTGCTGGGTTGCGTCCGAGTAACGCTCCACCAGATCCAGGGCAAAGCCGCCGACCTGCTCCAGCGCACCGAGCAGCTCATCCATGTCGTCAGCAGGCGTGGCCAGGGGCTTCTCGCAGAGCACAAAGCCCCGGTAGCCGGCCAACTGCTTGAGCACGGGGGCATGGCTGTGGTCGTTGACGCTGACTACCGCGATGTCCGGCGCGAATACCTGTAGCGCCCGCTCGACGCTGTCGAAGTAGGGCAGTTCGGCCGTCTTCTGCCGGCGCCCGACATAGGCCAGCGAGAGCGGCAGACCGGTACTCGTGGCGATATGCTCGAAGGCGCGGCGGTAGCGGTTACCGGCGTAGCCCAGGCCGATGATCAGGATCTTCATGCCGAGGCCTCCTGACGAATCAGCAGGCGCTCGTCGCTGGCGGTGAAACCCAGGGTCTGGTACAGCGTGCCGGTGGCCTCGGTGCTCTGCAGTACCACGCAGCCGACGCCGCGGTTGGCGAACCAGCGCAGCAGGTGTTGCATCAACTGCCGAGCGATGCCGCGACCGCGCCACTGCGGCTCCACCACCACCGATTGCACCCAGCCGGACAGGCCATTGAGGCAGCCCGGCGCCGGCGCGCGTTGGTCGATGATGGCGGTCGCGCAGCCCAGCACCTGGCCGGATTCCTTGTGCTCGGCGGCGAGGATCTGCACGCAGTCGCTCTCGCTAAGGCGGCTGCTCAACCAGCTGCGGTAGGCCGCCCGCCAGCGCGCCGCGTCCTCCGGCGCCTTGCTCGAATAGCTGGCGCTGGTGCCGTCCAACAGATACGCGCGCAGCTCAACCAAACTGGCCAGGTCGGCCTGGTTCGCCGGACGTACTGTGAAGAAGGACTGTTCCATCTCAGGCCACCTCCGCAGCAAACACCTCGGATGCCAATGGGATGCTGAAGTGGTCGAAGGTCTCGCGCAGCGACACCGCCAGATGTTCGATCTGCGCATCGCTGTGGTTCGGCGTAGCGTTGACGCGGAAGCGCTCCGTCCCTACAGGCACGGATGGATAGTTGATCGGCTGCAGGTACACACCATGGTTATGCAGCAGGCGTTCGGCCGCTGCCTTGCAGCGCTTGGCTTCACCTACCAGCACCGGCAGCACATGGGTTTGTGAGCAGGGCATCATTGGCACGTCATGGTGCTTGAGCCGCTTGCGCAGCTTGGAGGTCTGGGCATGCAGGCGATCGCGCTCGGTACTGCTGGCCTTGAGGTGCTCGACGCTGGCCAGGCAGCCTGCGGTAATGGCCGGCGGCAGCGAGGTGGTGAAGATGAAGCCGGTGGCGAAGGAGCGCACGGCATCGACTATCACCTGGGTCGAGGCGATATAGCCGCCGATTACACCGATGGCCTTGGCCATGGTGCCCTGGATGATGTCGACCTGATCGGATACACCCAGCTCGGCGGCGATACCGGCGCCGCGTGGGCCGTACATTCCCACTGCATGCACTTCGTCGAGGTAGGTGAGGGCGTTGTAGCGCTTGGCGACTGCGACGATTTCGGCGATAGGGGCGATGTCCCCATCCATCGAGTAGATCGACTCGAACACCACGATCTTCGGTTGACCCAGCGGGTAACTGGCGAGGATCTGCTCGAGGTGCGCAACATCGTTGTGGCGGAAGATCTTGCGCTCGTTGGGCGTCGAGCGGATGCCGTTGACGATGGAGGCGTGGTTCAGTTCGTCACTGATTACTACGCAATCGGGGATGCGTCGCAGCAGGCACTGAAGGGTGGCGTCATTGGAGCCAAAGCCGGTGGGGAAGACCAGCGCCGCTTCCTTGTCGTGCCAGTCGGCTAGGCTAGCTTCCAGGCCGGCATACACCTTGTGCGAACCGCCGATATTGCGCGATCCGCCGGAGCCCGCTCCATAGGTTTCCAACGCATCGTGCATTTGCTCGCGCACTGCAGGATGTTGCGACATCCCGAGGTAGTCGTTGCTGCACCAGACCACCACCGGTTCTTGCTCGCGGCCATCCAGCTTGGCCAGCGGGTACTGGCCACAGATGCGGCTGAGGGTGGTGAAAGTGCGGTACTGGTTGGAGGACTTCAATGTCTCCAGTTGTTCCCGAAGAAGTGCTTGGTACATCCGTTTATCTCCTTAGCGAGTTGATGACACGTCTCTGTGTGTTTCCTCATCAAGCGAGAGCCCTGGCGCGGGTAATTGCGGCCAGGTCGGGCTATTCTTCTCGGGATTTATAGGGGTTACAATTTGACTGTTTATCCTAGTACTGGAGGTAACCGGATGAGCGCGCCTCGCACAGCTGAACGCACTCGGGT
>Ga0070754_10001569_pt1 | contig 18146 bp, 15 predicted proteins | sample VirMetDEL_Sep_01_FD_75181 | JGI IMG/M metagenome (GOLD analysis project Ga0070754, IMG submission 75181) | Aqueous microbial communities from the Delaware River and Bay under freshwater to marine salinity gradient to study organic matter... | ecosystem: Environmental > Aquatic > Marine >... | reverse complement strand
GTCTCTTTCGCCGCTTTTTAAATCGCGGCGCTGTCGACGGGGCGCACGGTGGCCATGTTCAACACCCGCGCCGAGATACCGGCCTTCGCGAGAAACTCCGCCGCCGCCATAGCGCGATGCGTCAAAACACCATTCGCGATCAGGGTGACATCGGTGCCGTCGCGAAGGGTATTCGCTCGGCCCAGTTCATACTTATGCCCCTGCGGCAACATATCAGGCACGCCAACACGGCTGAGGCGCAGATAGGCAGGGCCGTCGAATGTCGCGGCCCATTCGATCACGGCGGCGGTTTCCGCCCGATCTGCAGGCGCAATGATCGGCAGGTTCGGCAGCGCGCGGATCCATGCGAAATCCTCGATCGAATGGTGCGTCGGCCCCAATTCGCCGTAGGCCATGCCGGAACTGATCCCGACCAGTTTCACATTGGCATTCGAGTAGCAGATATCGGCCTTGATCTGTTCCAGCGCCCGCCCCGTCAGGAAACAGGACGCCCCGCACACGAAGGGCAGCTTGCCGCCATTCGCCAAACCTGCGGCCACGCCGATCATGTTTTGCTCGGCAATGCCGACATTGATCAGCCGCTCGGGCCATTTGTCGCGGAAGCTGTTGAGCTTGCTGGAGCCTACGGAATCATTCACCACCGCGACGATATTGCGGTTCTCGGAGGCGAGCGCCTCTAGGGTCTGGGTGAACGCATCGCGGCAATCATGCAGCTTTGCAGGGGCGGTTTGGGTGTCTACGGCGCTCATTGGGCTGCCTCCTCAAGCTCGGCCATGGCCTGTTTATATTGCTCGGCGTTGGGCACTTTATGGTGCCAATCCACCGTATCTTGCATGAAGGAAATGCCGTGGCCTTTGTTGGTATGGGCGACGATACATTTTGGTTTGCCCTTGGTGATCGCCTCGGGCGCGAGCGCCTTGACCAGCGCGGCCACATCATTGCCGTCGATTTCCTCGACCGCCCAACCGAACGCCTCCAGCCGTGGTTTCAACGGCGCAAGGGCGTTTGTATCCTCCAACGAGGCGCCTTGCTGGAACCGGTTGTGGTCGATGATCAGCGTCAGATTATCGAGCTTGAATTGCGCGGCGGCCATGATCGCCTCCCAATTGCTGCCCTCTTGCATCTCGCCATCGCCGGTGATCACGAAACTGCGCCATGCGGCCCCGTCCATCTGCGCCGCCTTCGCCATGCCCACCGCAACCGGCAGACCATGCCCAAGCGGACCAGTGTTGGTTTCCACGCCCGGAACTTTGGTGCAATTGGGGTGCCCGTTGAGCCGCGAGAGCGGTTTGAGGAAGGTTGCGATTTCCTCCTTCGGCAAGAAACCACGTTCCGCCAAGGTCACATAAAGCGCGCAGGCGGTGTGGCCCTTGCTCAGCACGAGGCGATCGCGATCCGCCGCGCGGGGCTGGGCCGGATCGATGTTCATCGTGTGGAAATACAGCACCGTGAGGATATCGATCACCGACATTTCGCCGCCGATATGGCCCGCACCTGCCTCATAAACCGCTTGCAGGTCGCGTCTCCGAATCCGGTTCGCGGTGGCGGCTAGTTCTTGAGTTTCCATTTTGACCCTCGGGTTTGATATGGTTTTCAGGGGGTTCCACATGGTTTTGCGCAATTGCTTTCATGTGTGAATAAATATTCGATACGACGTAGAATTGCAAATGCCGCGACAAAGTCAAGAAGATTTCCGCGGGGCAATGCGAAATTACACGCAAGATGCAAAGGTTAAAGGCGCATCCAGCTTCGGCGATTTAAGTGATTGACAGACTCGGAATCACCGCATACGAATTTAATACGAGCTATGAATAAATATACAGTATGCGCTAAGAATGCAGGGGTGCGGCGGGATAGGCCGTCCTGATGCGAAAACTGGGCCTGATTTGCGGGGCGTTTCGGGAAACATCCGCAACCAAGACGATATGCCCGCGCCGGATTGCATCCGCGATCCCCGGCGGGCGCTATACTCGGGAGGAGATAGGGTGTCGACACATACGGGGGCCAAAGCGCCCGGCACGGGGCAGGAGCCTGCGCCCAAGATGGCAATGCTACAATCGCTGAAAGGGGCCACGGGGCCGCTGATAGGCTTGATCTTGCTCTGTCTGTTTCTGACGGCGGTGACGGATACGTTCTTCTCGATCCGGAATTTTCTGAACATTCTCGACCAGATCACCGTTTTGGGGATCCTCGCGGTGGGGATGACATTCGTTATCCTGATCGGGGGGATTGATCTCGCGGTCGGGTCGGTCTTGGCGCTGGCGATGATGGTGATGGGGTATCTCAACGTCACGGCGGGCTATCCGATGAGCGTCGCGATCCCCGGCGGGCTTCTTGCCGCGGCGCTATCGGGCGCAATCGCGGGGGTGATGATCACCGCGTTCAAAGTGCCCGCCTTTATCGCGACGCTGGCGATGATGTCGATCACGCGCGGGTTGGCGAATATGATCACCGACGGATCGCAGATCATCGGTTTCCCTGCATGGTTCAACATGGGCGCGATCATTCGTTACGGCGGATTCCTGACGATGACGGTCGCGGTGATGTTTGCGGTCTTTGCGGTGGCGATCCTGTATCAACGATACCGGGCGGGCGGGCGCGAGCTTTACGCGATCGGCGGCAATCCCGAGGTGGCGCGCCTCGCGGGGATTAATGTGAAACGTAAAACCATCGCGGTTTACACGGCATGTAGTGCGCTGGCCGGTTTGGGCGGGGTGCTTTTGGCGGCGCGGCTGGATTCGGTGCAGCCCAGCTCCGGCGTGTCCTACGAATTGGATGCGATTGCGGCGGTTGTCATCGGCGGTACCAGCCTTTCGGGCGGCACCGGCGGCGTGGGCGGCACGATTATCGGGGTTCTGATCATCGGCGTGCTGCGCAACGGGCTCAACCTGCTCAGCGTATCGCCTTTCTTGCAGGCGGTCATCATTGGCGCGGTCATCGTTCTGGCTGTCGCAGCGGAGACGTTCAAGCACCGCCGTCCGTAAAGGACCGGATCAAGTTTACGGCGCTTTGCGCTGTGGGACGGGGCGCCCGAGGAGGGGCGCGCCGGAAGGAGGAGAAGGATGGGGCACCCGCCCTATCCGCGCGAGATCGGCCCGATTGGCGGGCCAAATGGGCCGGATTGAAACGGCTCGGGATTTTTGTGGAGGAGAGACCAATGACACTTATCAAAAAAGCTCTGATGGCGTCGGCTGCGGTTGCGATGATGGCCATGCCGATGGGCGCATCCGCCGAAGGCGTGAAAAAGATCGGCCTCGCCGTGCCGAACCTTCAGGCCGATTTCTTCAACCAGATCAAACTGGGCGTCGAGGGCTATGCGGGGAAACTCGGCATCGAAGTCATCGTGGTGGATGCGAAAAACGATACCGCCACGCAGGTCAGCCAAGTGCAGGATTTGATGACCCAAGGCATTGATGCCTTCATCTACATTCCGGCGGGTGCGGCGGCGGCGGCGGTTCCGACACGGCTTGCGCAGGCTGAGGGCATTCCGGTCATCAACATCGACCGCACACCCGATGGCGCGCCGGGCGATACGTTCATTGCCGGCGAGAGCGTCGAATCCGCCTATGCCGTGTGCAAACACATCATCGATCTGGCAGGTGGCGAAGGCGAGATGGGCATCATCCACGGCCAGAAAGGCACTACCCCCGAGGTTGACCGTTTCACCGGTTGCAAACGCGCGATTGACGAAAATCCGGGCGTGAAACTGGTTTCCCAACAGTGGAGCCAACAGTGGTCGCCGGATGAAGGTTTCCAGATCGCACAGAACATGTTGCAGGCGAATCCGAACATGAAACTGATCTTCGGTCAGGCGGACGGGCTTGCGATGGGTGCGGCAAAGGCGACCGATGTCGCGGGCCTGTCGGATCAGGTCATCATCGGCGGCTATGATGGCGATGGTGCGGCGCTGGAATATCTCTCGGCTTGCGAGGGCCCGTTCATTGTGACTGCAACGCAAAGCACGCAGGCGATGGGCGTTTTGGCTGTGAATTCGGCAATTGCGGTATCCTATGGTGCTTCAGTTCCGGCGCGCCAAATTACGAATGCAGTTCTCACAACCTGTGAAGATGCTCCGAAATTCGTGGAAAAGCACCCGTAATCCGTCCGCGCGAAGCCTGCTCCCAGAGGAGCGCGCGGGCCGGCTGACATCCTGCGGGCCTGAAATCCGGGCGTCACAATACGCCACATTCAGGCCCGCAAACCTCACATGGCGCGAAGTCGCATTCGTGCCGCTACTCCGAAGGGCTTTGCTATGACCGCGCGTGACACATCACCGATCCTGACCCTCCAATCCATTCACAAAGCTTACGGACCCACGAAGGTGCTGCACGGCATTGATTTGGAAGTTCAAGCGGGCGAGGTTGTGGCGCTGTTGGGGGAGAATGGCGCGGGGAAATCCACCGTCTCCAACATTATTTCCGGCACGATCTTGCCCACCTCGGGCGAAATGACGTGGCTTGGCAAACCCTACGCGCCTGCGAAACCGTCCGATGCGATTGATCTGGGCGTTTGTATGATTCATCAGGAACTGTTGCTGTTGCCGCATCTGTCGATTGCGGAAAATATGTTTGTCGGGCGGTATCCTATGAAGGCGGGTCGGATCGACCGCAAACTGATGGAGGAGCGCGCCTATGCCGGGCTGCAACGGCTTGGGCTGGATATTTCGCCGCGTCGTTTGGTGGCGGGCCTGTCCACCGCTAATCAACAGTTGATCGAGATCGCCAAGGCGCTGACGTTGAACGCAAAACTTCTGATCTTTGACGAGCCTACCGCAGCGCTTGGCGGGGAAGAAACCGCGCTGTTGTTTGAACAGATCGACCGTTTGCGGTCGGAAGGGGTGGGAATCATTTATATCTCGCACCGTTTGGAAGAAATCCGCAAAATCGCAGACCGGATCGTCGTGTTCCGTGACGGCGAAAAGGTGCAACAATTCGAGACCGCAGATCTGCCGGTGCGGACGATTGTGGAGTCCATGGTGGGCCGCCCGTTGGAACAAATGTTCCCGCCCCTGCCGGTGCCCGAAGACGAGATCATCTTCGCGGTGGAGGGGCTGAGCGCCCCCAACGGCAGATTTAACGAAGTGACCTTCGAGGTGCGCCGCGGCGAGATTTTCGGCATCGCTGGTTTGGTCGGGGCCGGCCGCACCGAGCTTGTCCGCGCGATTGCGGGAGCGGACCCGATCGCCAGCGGGCGAATTGTGCTCGACGGGCAAGATGTCACGCCGCAGTCGCCGAAATCCGCAATTGAAAGCGGGATCGTGCTGATACCAGAGGACCGCAAGTTGCAGGGCTTGGTCCTGCATCACGCGATTGAGGAAAATATCGCCTATTCCAATCTCGAATCCGTATCGCGGGGCGGTTGGATCAGTGCACGATCTATCCGTGACTTCGCTGCCCGCAATATCGAAGCTCTTGGCGTGAAGGGCAAAGGCGCGCAAAACGCTGATGAGATGTCCGGCGGTAACCAGCAAAAGGTGGTCATCGCGAAATGGCTCGCTCGCAATCCGCGCGTGGTTTTGCTGGACGAACCAACGCGTGGAATTGATGTCAGGGCGCGGTCGTCGATTTATGAGTTGATCCGTGACTTGGCGGGGCAAGGGGTTGCGGTGATTGTGGTGAGTTCCGATCTGGAAGAGGTGCTGGGCATCTCGAACCGGATCATGGTGATGGCTGCGGGACGGCAGGCAGGGATTTTGGATCACGCGCAGGCCAATGATATCTCGGTGATGGAACTTGCAACGAGCTGACCCGCGCCGCGACTATGCCGCAAAAAGAAACAAAGACAGGATAGATGATGACCGAATTTTCCCTTGATGCCCCAAAGCTGTTTGATCTGGCCGGGCAGGTGGCTATTGTTACCGGCGCTGGCAGCGGCATTGGCCAGCGCATCGCACTGGGCTTTGCACAGGCGGGCGCGGATGTTGCCTGCCTTGATCGCCGCGAAGATAGTGGCCTATCGCTGACCGTCGACCTGATCCGCGCGCAGGGTCGCAAGTCCATTGCGTTGGCTGCCGATGTCACGGATGAGGCCGCTTTGGCCGATGCGGTGGTCCACACCGAGGCCGACCTCGGCCCGCTGTCCATCGCGCTCAATGCGGCAGGAATTGCGAACGCCGCCCCTGCCGAGGAGATGGGAATCGATCAGTACCAGACCTTAATGGATATCAACCTCAAGGGCGTGTTCCTTTCCTCGCAAGCCGAAGCGCGCGCGATGTTGAAACATGGCAAAGGAGCGATCATCAATATTGCTTCGATGTCGGGGGTAATCGTCAATCGTGGGTTGATGCAGGCCCATTATAATGCCTCGAAGGCGGGCGTCATTCACATGTCCAAAAGCATGGCGATGGAATGGGTTGATCGCGGCATTCGGGTAAATACGATCAGCCCAGGCTATACTGCGACACCGATGAACACCCGCCCCGAGATGGTGCATCAGACCAAATCCTTTGAGGATCAAACCCCGATGGGCCGTATGGCGGATGTGAACGAGATGGTGGGCCCTGCGATTTTCTTGGCCAGCGACGCGGCATCTTATTGCACGGGCGTTGATTTGCTCGTCGATGGCGGGTTCTGCTGCTGGTAATTGCAAATCCCACTAATACTATTGAGAAGCTCGTAGATCAACCTGAGGTCATGCGAGCGTGGCGAGGAGGGTTTTGTGCGGCGATTGGCATTCTTCCAGCTTACCGCTTTCGCGAAGTGTTCAATGCGGGGTTATGAACTCCTGCTTCAACCCTCGTGTTTACCAAGGCCGTGAAGTTGTGGCTGGTGAACACGAGGGCATGTTCCCAACATGCTATGGCGGAGAACTCGTCTCCCGTGACCTCGACCTCTGGGCAAATGCCAACGACGTCACGCTCGACCTCTCACCGCCGTTCTCATCCGCAGGTGACGGCTACGCAGGCCGCAGCGAATGTGCTCGCTCAGGCAGGGGCAGAGATCGAGATCGTTCAGCGTTGGATGACGGACGATCTTCAATCTTCTGAGCAAGCTGTATGAACGCACCAGCGTCATCATCACCACCAACCTGAGCTTCAGTGAATGGGCCAGCGTCTTTGGCGATGCCAAAATGACCACAGCACTGCTTGATCGTCTCACACATCGCTGCCACATCCTCGAGACCGGCAATGACAGCTACCGCTTCAAGGCCAGCTCTGAAACAGCGAAGAAAAAGCGAAAGGAGGCAGCAGCATTGACGCCATCATAATCAGCAGATCATAACGACTGGGTGGGTCAGATCTCGATGAAAATGCCGGGTCAGTTCTCAATGGCAATCAACACTTTCTGGAAGCATACCAGCTGCGAGAGCGCCGCGGCTGTCAGCGCCGAGATAGATGAAATCGAAATTTGCGGTGCCCTCTAGCGGCGGGGCGATGGCCCAGATCTGCAGGGGAGCGAAGCGTGGGAAGGCGGTCGCCTTGATGGCCACTTCGATTAAGCTGTTTTTGGGATAGAGCGTGCGCAAGGCACCTGCCGGCAGGTAAGATCGGTTCGCAATTGCAAAGCGGGCCCCGCTGCATTCTGCAGCGGGGCCATTTCTTAGCGATGTTTGAAAGGGTGTGGTCTCAGGCGGGCCAGACCGATTGCAGCTTCTCGCCTGCAAGGATCCGGTCGCGCGCGGCGGCTTCATGTCCGCCCAGCTCATCAGCCTGATCCGCCACGGCTTGCAGATGCTCTTTCGGGATGCAGACGACCCCATCCACGTCGCCAAAAATGACATCGCCCGGTCGAATAGTGACGCGACCGATTTTGATCGGGACTTGCGCCGCAATGGGTTCCTTCTTGCCCGTCACGCCCACGGGGCTGGGATCGGTGCCAAACAGTGGGTAGCCAAGGGCGCGGACCTGCGCCAGATCGCGCACGGTGCTGTTGACGATGGTCGCCGCCGCACCGCGTGTCTTGGCGCCACTGCTCATCAATTCGCCCGAGCAAGAGCCCGGCGCGCAAGAGGCATCACACACGAGTATGCCGCCCTCGGGCGTGTTGTCGATGGCCCCGTGATAGATGTCTTGTGGCTCGCCTTTGCGATCCGACAGGCCGAACAAAACTGTCACCGCTGGCCCGCAAATCACCTGCCCGTCCTGCAATGCGCCCAAGAGCCGGATGCCCTCCAAATGCCCCCAGAGGCCGAGGGCCTCCATGCTGTCATGGACATCTCCCGAATACCATTTGGAGAGACGTTTGATCGCGCTCCAATCGGTATCCGCATAGTTGAAATCAGGCATGTCGGGTCTCCTCCACTTGAGCCTTTTCAATCACGACCCGTAGATAGGCCGCGCTATTGTCGATTTGTTTGCGCATCAACGCCTTCGCCGCCGTCTCATCGCCGAGGCGGATACGCTCATAAATTTCGGCATGCTCGTCATAAGCCGCCTCGAGCGATTTTGTCGGCACGCGGCTGGTGAGCTGAATTACCTCGTTGATAAGGTTTGCGAAATTGTCATAGATGATCGAGATGATGCTGTTTTGCGCGGAGTGGATGAGGGCGAGGTGGAACGCCGCATCGGCATCCACAAACCCCGCGAAATCGCCTGCATCTCTCGCAAGGCGCATCTGATCCAGCGCTTGGGTGACGGGGGCGGCGACGGGCTCGGCGCGCGCGCATAGCAATTCCAGCACTTCGGTTTCGATCATCCGTCGCGCGGCCATCAGCTCTTCCAGATAGGTCGGGTTGGTCGAAAGCCTTTGGCGCACTGTGATCGCCAGCGTATCGAGAAACTCGCCAACATCCTCACGCACGACGGTGGTGCGGTCGCCGTGACGGCGCATCACCAGCCCTTTTGTTTCCAGCGTCTGAATCGCTTCGCGCACAGCGCGGGTCGAGACGCCAAACTCTTTCGCAATCGCGCTTTCCGACTCGAGCTTATCGCCAATCTTCAGATCCCCGCCCAGAATCCGCGCCTCCAAAGCTGCCGAAACTGTGGCGTGTAGGCGGTCGCGCGGGGCCGATTGTGCGGGGGCGTTTGCGGCGATGGCTTTCAAGGCTCTGATTCCTCTCATCTCTTTTTTGATCTCTGATGAATACCAAAAAAACCAACACGTGACCTGTTGACGGTTTTGCTTTCTCTCGTCTAGATTACTTATGACATAAGTCATATGTCAAGAGTGAGCCGAGGGGAATATCGGCGCCGCTCACGAAAACCAAGGGAGGGTTTCATGACGTTCAAACTAGCAAAATACGCAGGCCGAATGCTGAGCTATGCTGGTCTCGCTGTGGCACTGAGCGCAACGACTGCGCTTGCGGATTGGCCGGAGAAGGCAGTGACGCTGATTGTTCCGTGGTCTGCTGGCGGGGGCACCGATGCGACTGCGCGCGCCGTTGCGGAGGGCTTGGAAAAGCGATTTGGTCAGCCTTTCAACGTCGTGAATCGCACCGGCGGTGGCGGCCTTGTTGGCCATTCAGCGATTGTTCAGGGCAAGGCTGATGGCTACACACTTGGTGTGATCACCATTGAGAGCGCGATGTATCAAGCGCAGGGCCTGCCCAGTGTGTCGCCCGATGATTTCACCTATATTGGCCGTTTTAATGCCGATCCGATTGCGGTCAATGTGCGTGCCGATGCGCCCTACAAAGACGTGCAAGGCCTGATCGACGCGATGAAAGCGGATCCAGCGGCCATCGCGGCGTCCGGGGCCAATCGTGGCGGGCTGTCGCATCTCGCATGGGTCGGATTGTTGAGCGCGGTCGGCGTGGATCCGGCACAGATCAACTGGGTCGCCTCGGATGGCTCAGCGCCGGCACTGCAACAATTGGCAGCGGGGGCGATTCAAGTGGTCTCCACCTCTCCGGCAGAGGCGCGGCCTTTGGTCGAGGCGGGTGAGGCCAAAACGCTTGCGCTGATTTCGGGCGAGCGCAGCAGCCTTTACCCTGATCTTCCAACCACGGATGAGACTTTCGGCATTGAGTGGTCGCCGTTGCCGTTCCGGGGGCTGGCCGGCCCGAAAAATCTTCCTGCAGAGGTGACGGAAAAAGTCAGTGCCGCGCTCAAAGAGATCACCGAAGATCCCGCGTTTCTGGAGTTGATGTCGTCCCGTGGGTTCTCGGTGGCCTATCAGGATGCCGCCACTTTCGATCAAACCGTTCACACCGCTGGTAGCAGCCTCGGTGCGGCGATGAAGGCCGCAGGCCTCGGTCAATAAGGCGACATGACATGAAACTTAGTGATCGGCTCATCGGTCCCGCGCTTATCTTGCTCGGGTCAGGGGTGGCTTATGCCGCTTCGGGGCTTCCCGCCGTGCCGGGGGTACGCTTTGGCGCGGACCTCATGCCGACGATCTGCGGCGCGATGCTGATGATCTTCGGGGCCGTGATCACCCGTGCGGGCCTGCGTGATGCAGGCCCCGCGGTGTCCATTGCGGAATGGCGGGTACCGCTCTCGCAACGGCTCGCGGCGATCTGGGCGATTGGCGGGTTGGTCGCGGGTGGGTTCTTGTTCGAGCCGCTCGGCTTCGTGAATTTCGGGGTCGTGTTTATGGCAGGGCTGATGCTGTTGATGGGTGCGCGCGGGGTCACCGTGGCGCTGGTGGCGCCGATCTTCGTGATCGCGCTGCACCTTTTGTTCACCCGCGTGATGTTCGTGGATCTGCCTGCGGGCGTCTTGGAGGGCTGGCTATGATGAGTTTTGACGTTCTCGCGCAAGCCCTTGGAAATGTGCTGCAATTCGGTGTTCTCATGGCGATCCTGCTTGGCGCGGCTTACGGGTTGTTCGTCGGCGCTTTGCCCGGCCTCACGGCAACCATGGCGACGGCGCTCCTCGTGCCGCTGACCTTCTATCTCGATCCGCTTCCGGCGGTTGCCTTGATCGTGTCCTCCACCGCGATGGCGATCACAGCGGGGGATATTCCGGGGGCGCTGTTGCGGATTCCGGGCACGCCCGCCTCCGCTGCCTATACTGACGAGGCCTATGCGATGACCCGCAACGGGCGCGCGAGCGAGGTGCTCTCGCTGGGGTTCTTCTTCTCCGCCATCGGCGGCTTGGTCGGCGCAATGGTGCTGCTGATTACGGGCCCTTTACTGGCGCGTGTTTCGCTCAATTTCTCTAGTTTCGAGTTCTTCTGGCTCGCATGCCTTGGGCTTTTGACCTGCGCCTTGGTCAGCAGTTCGGCCCCCGTCAAGGGCGGCGTGTCGCTCACGCTTGGGCTATTGGTCTCAACGGTGGGGTTGGATGTCACCACCGGCCAGCCGCGGTTTACCTTCGGCAGTATCGAACTGGTCGGCGGGGTCAGTTTCATTCCGGTGATGATCGGGATGTTTGCCGTTTCGGAAGTGCTGCGCGGATTGTCGGGCGGGGCAGAAGCGATGCCCCGCCCGCCCAAAGGCGAAGTCTACCGCCCGTATATTGGGATGTTTGCCTTGCTCAAACGCTACCCGTTCAGCGTGCTACGTGGCACCTCGCTGGGGGCTGCGATTGGCGCTCTGCCCGGCGTGGGCGGCGATCTCGCCGCGTGGATCGCTTATGGGATGAGCCGCCGTTTCTCACGCACGCCCGAGAAATTCGGGACGGGCCACCCTGAGGGGCTGATTGAGGCGACATCGTCGAACAATGCGGGCCTTTCGAGCGCGTGGATTCCCGCTCTTGTCTTCGGGATTCCCGGCGATGCGGTGACGGCCATCGCGGTCGGAGTGCTGTTCATGAAAGGCGTGGCACCTGGGCCCCGATTGTTCGTGGAAAACCCGGTTATGCCGACCTCCATCATCATGTGCTTCTTTATCGCGAACCTGTTGCTGTTCCCGCTGGGCTATGTGGCGATCAAGGCCGCGCGTCATGTGCTGTCGGTTCCGCGTGCGGTGATTGTGCCGATGATACTCGTGTGCTGTTTCATCGGCTCTTTCGCGGTCAACAATACCCTCTTCGGGGTTTGGACCATGCTGGTGGCAGGGCTGGTTGGCTATGTGATGGAGCGCAACCAATACCCGATCGCGCCGGTGATCCTCGGGCTCGTTCTAGGCCCCGTGTTGGAGCGCAATTTCATTTCATCGATGCAGATCTCGCACGGCAATCTGCTTGGCTTTTTCGAACGGCCCGTCTCCGCGGTGCTGGGCGTGATTGTCTGCTCCATTCTACTTTTGACCCTCACGCGCAGCCTGCTGCGTAAGCCAACTCCAGTGGCGCCTAATGCCGTGACGCCTAATGCCGTCAGCACTGGCACTTCCCCCCTTCAGAAAGGACCTTCCAAATGATGTCGCAGTTCTCCGTTCAAGATCGTGTTGCCGTTGTCACAGGCGGGCTGGGCCAGCTTGGTACACAGTTCACCAAAACCCTTGCCGAAGCGGGCGCGAAAGTCGCGATTTTCAGCCGGCGTCCGTTCACCGACGCGCAGATTGCAGAGAAATTCCCCGACCACGCCGACCGGATCCGCGTCTATGTTGCCAGCGTGACGGATAAGGCCGCGCTGGAGGCCGCGAGCAGGCAGTTGATCGCCGATTGGGGCGTGCCGCATATCCTGATCAATAACGCGGGGATCGACAGTAAACCCGACGGCAATGCCGATCAGAATGCCCCGTTTGAGGATTACCCGCAGAAATATTGGGATGAGGTGATAGACACCAATCTCACAGGCGTAATGCTGACCTCGCAAGTTTTGGGTGCGAAAATGGCGGAGGCTGGGCGCGGCTCCATTATCATGGTTGGCTCAATGTATGGCATGGTGTCCCCCAATCAGGCGCTCTACGCGTATCGTGAAAAGCGTGACGGCAAGCCCTTTATCAAGGCGATCTCCTATGCGGCGTCGAAATCGGGACTGTTGAATATGACGCGCTATCTGGCGACCTATTGGGCGCAAAAGGGCGTGCGGGTGAACCTTGTTACCTTCGGCGGCGTGAAAACCGGCAGCTTCGATAAGGAATTCATTGATGCGTTCTTGGAGCGCGTTCCGATGGGCCGTCAGGCCGAGATCGAAGAGTTCGGCCCGATTGTGCAATTCCTCGGGTCAGACGCGTCAAGCTATATGACGGGCGCCAATCTGGTGCTCGACGGCGGCTTTACGGCGTGGTGACAATATGCGGTATTTTTTAGGCGTAGATGTCGGCACGGGCAGCGCGCGGGCAGGCGTTTTCGATGCGCAAGGGCAGCTTTTGGGGGCAGAGGCCAGCGGGTTAGAAACCTATCGCCCGGCTGCGGGGTTTGCTCAGCAAGCTTCGACCGAGATTTGGCAGGCGGTGGTGCAAGCGATCCGTGGTGCAGTGACGGCGGCGAGGGTTGATCCTGCTGCTATTGTGGGCATCGGGTTCGATGCGACTTGTTCACTCGTGGTCACGGGGCGGGCAACGGAGACGGCGATCAGTGTCGACCCACAGTCCAAGCCCGCGTCCAATGGCGCGGGGCAGGATGTCATCTTATGGATGGATCACCGTGCGCAGGGGGATGCGGAGGCGATCAACGCGCTCGGCGGCGCGCCTCTGGCCCATGTCGGAGGGCGTATCTCGCCGGAGATGGAATTGCCAAAGCTGCGCTGGCTGAAACGCGAGTTACCTCAGGTTTGGGCAGCGGCCGAGCGGTTCTGGGATTTGCCCGATTGGCTGGTGCACCGCGCCACGGGCGAGGATCTGCGCTCGCTGTGCTCGACAGTGTGCAAATGGACGTATCTTGGCCATAAGGGCCAGCAAGGCGAGGGCTGGGATGATGATTTCCTCGCAGCCATCGGCCTTGGCGATCTGTCTGCCAACGGCCATTCGGCGATCGGCGCAACGCTCGCGCCGCCCGGTGTGCGGGCCGGTGGTTTGAGCCGACAAGCCGCAGCAGAGCTGGGCTTAGCGGAGGGCACTGCGGTCTCCACCAGCCTGATTGATGCACATGCGGGGACACTCGGAACTCTCGGCGTGAGCTTGCAAGGGCAGGGCCTCGCGCAACGGCTCGCGGTGATTGCTGGCACGTCAACATGCCATATCGCCCTCGCGCCAGCGCCGATCTTTGTCGCGGGCGTATGGGGCCCTTACTTCGGGGTGGTTTTGCCGGATCTCTGGGCGCTGGAAGGGGGGCAATCGGCTGCGGGGGCATTGCTCGATGCGGTGATCGCCCGCCATGCGGCGGCGGTTCCATTACAGGCCAAGGCACGGGCGACAGGCCAAAGGCTGAGTGATCTGATTGAGGCGCATCTGGCGACGATGGCACCGGAGACCGCGACCCTGACCCGTGATCGTCATGTGCAGCCCGATTTCCATGGCAACCGCTCGCCGCTTGCCGATCCGTGGCGCAAAGGTGCCATCAGCGGGCTGACGCTTGAGACCGGGCTCGACGATCTGGCGCGCGACTATCTGGCGACGGTGCAGGCGTTAGCCTATGGCACCCGCCATATCATTGAGGTCATGCGCGGTGAGGGTGCGCAGATCGACACGCTTGTCCTCAGTGGCGGGTTGGCGCGCAACAAGCTGTTCCAGCGCGAAAATGCCGATGCGACCGGCTGCAGGCTGCTCGTGCCGGATCAGGAGGAGCCGGTTTTGCTGGGGGCGGCGATGCTGGCGGCAGTTGCCTCGGGGCAGGTAGAAAGCCTCGCGGATGCGATGGGAACGATGTCGGGGGCGGCAAGCAGTATCGCCCCGCGCGGCGCCGAAATTGCCCGTTATCATGATCAAAAATATAAAGTTTTCAGACGCATGCAGAATGATCACGCCGCCTATGCGGCACTCATGCAGGAGGGGGAATAACGATGAGCCGGATTTATCTCGTCGCCAGTGGCGATCTGCGCGAAAGCGCCAATCTACAGTGCTGGCCTGCACAAAAGGCGATGGAGGATCGCCTGACCGAGCAACTGGCCGCACTGGGCCATGATTTGGTGCGCGCGCATCCGATCAAGCAGCAAGGCCACGGGTTTATTGCCTCCCAGCGCGAGGGGATGGATATTTTCGCCACGCTTGATCCCGATGCGCCGCTGATCGTAGCCGAGGCGGTGTGGCAATATTCGCATCACGTATTGGCGGGCCTCACCACCCATCGCGGACCGATCCTAACGATTGCGAATTGGTCGGGGCAATGGCCCGGATTGGTGGGGTTGCTGAACCTGAACGGCTCGCTCACCAAAGCGGGGGTGGCCTATGCCTCTTTGTGGAGTGAGACATTTGATGATGCGTTCTTCCTTGACGGGTTGAAGCAATGGCTGGCGCGCGGCGAGATCACCCATGATCTGCGCCACCTCCGCCCCTTCGACGCGGCGGCGGTGCCAGCACAAGATGCGGTTCTGGTCGCAGAGATTGCGCAGGACCTACGGCAGAACAAGACGATCCTGGGCGTGTTCGATGAAGGCTGCATGGGGATGTATAACGCGATCATTCCTGATGAATTGCTGATGCCGATGGGGGTTTTTAAAGAGCGGCTTTCGCAATCCGCACTCTATTACGCGACGCAGCAAGTGCCGCTTTCGGAAGGCCGAGCAGCCTATGAGTGGATGCTGGCGCGGGGGATGGTGTTCCATCTCGGCCAAGATCCCGCAACCGAGCTGACCGAGGCGCAGGTGATTGACCAATGCCGGATGTATATCGCTGCGGTGCGGATCGCGGATGAGTTCGGCTGCGAGGCTATTGGCATCCAGTATCAACAGGGGCTGAAGGATTTGCTGCCAGCGTCGGATTTGGTGGAGGGGATGCTCAACAACGAAGATCGCCCGCCCGTGACGCGCGCAGATGGATCGGTGATCCGTGCCGGCCAGGCGATTGTGCATTTCAACGAGGTTGACGAATGCGCGGCGCTCGACGGGATTTTGACCCAACGGTTGCACCGTGCTTTGGGGCAGCCAGTAGAAAACACCCTGCACGATCTGCGCTGGGGCAGCGATGCCCGCCACGCGGGGGGCGCGGATTTTGTCTGGCTGTTCGAGATTTCCGGCGCCGCGCCGCCTGCGCATCATGAGGGCGGCTGGGCCGGCTCAGAAAGTCTTCGCCAACCGCCGATGTTCTTCCCTTTCGGGGGCGGGACGTTGCGCGGGGTCGCGAAAGCGGGCGAGATCATCTGGTCGCGGATCTTCGTCGCTGACGGAGCATTGCATATGGATATCGGGCGCGGCCAAGCGGTGCGTCTGTCGGAGGCGGAAGAACGCGCCCGCGCAGAGGGGACGAATAGGGAATGGCCGATGATGAATGCCGTTTTGACGGGCGTAACCCGAGATCAGATGATGGCGCGCCATAAGGCCAACCACATTCAGGTCGTCTACGCGCATTCGACAGCGGAGGCAGACCGCGCGATGCAGGCCAAGGCCGCTTTGGCGCGGGAGTTGGGCCTGACAGTGACGCTCTGCGGCATCTAACGCCCATCTACTTGACAATACTGAGATGGATCACCTGGCGGCAATCGTACCTTCGGCTGATTGCTGCACAGAGCCCGTGTACCCATATAATCGATCACCTGTCTGGCAGTGACGAACAGGTCGAGCGGGTCGTCCCTGACTGTCGCAGAGGGCGTGCAGCTTGATCTCTCTCGAGCCATTGCTGCGCAATGCCATAACGGGCAATGGTTCATGCTGCCTTTGGTTCGGCCAAACATGCGACCACGCCCCCGTTTTTGCGACCATGCTGGTCGCCGTTCGAAGTGCCTTGAGATATGTCGAGTCGATCAGAACTGTCCTCTTCTCGCCGTGTTCAGAGGCCAGACTTACCATCAACCGGGCGAAGATGCCTTTCTCGCTCTTCCGCTTTAAGCGGCTGTAAAACGTCTTATGCGAACCATACTCTTGCGGTGCATACCGCCAACGCAACCCACTGCGATTAATGGAAATAATCTTCCTCATAACCCGCCTTTCATCGACCCGAAGTTTACCTTGGGATTTAGAAAAGAAAGGCGCCAGACGGGCCATCTGCACGTCGGTCAGCCAGAGAAGATCGCTCGTGTCACTGCTCCATTTTCCGAGCCATGAAGCATGCTGCGCGAACGAAATCAATGCATCCTGACCCTAGAGCTTGATGCACTCTCGCCATCAGCCAGCGCAATGCGGGGTCGGAGCGGCGGCGTTTCGCATAGATCGCGGTAAACGGAATTGTGGGAAGCGCGATTGGGGCTGTGGTGATCTCTAGTTCCGGCTCGACCTCCCCCAAGCAACGGCGCGCGACGGTCAGGATCAGGTCGGTGCCGCGCACGACGCTTGGCGCGACGCTCCAGTGAGGAAGGATCAAGGCGATATGTCGCGACTTTCGGTGCGACCGGAGGTGAAGATCGATCTCTGTCGCGGCCTCGCCATGCACCGCCGCGAGCACATGCGGCGCGGCCCAGTATCGCGCCTCGGTCAGCCCCTCATAGGGTTGCGGTTGCGCGGATGGATCAAGAAGGCTGACATAGTCATCCTCAAACAACATCTCCGCCTCACAGCGCGATGGCAGATCGCTGAACACCCCGAAGGCCATGTCGATCTCACCATCGGCAATGGCGGCGATCATCGCCTCGCGGCTTTTCTGGGTCACGACGAGATCGATGACCGGCGCTTCGCTCCGCAAGATACGCATGAGCGCCGGAAGCAGAAGCGCGGCCCCGTAATCAGACATCGCAAGCCGAAACACATGGTGTGCGGTCGGATCGAAACCATCCGGCGAGAGGACAGTGCGGATCTGCGCCAAAGCCTCGGCCAGCGGCGCCGCAAGTTCAAGCGCGCGCAGGGTTGGCTCCATTTCACGGCTGCGGCGATGGAACAGCGGATCGTCCAGAAGCAGACGCAGACGGGACAGCGCGTGGCTGACGGCTGGCTGGCTCATGTTTAGGCGCTCGGCGGCGCGCGACAGGTGCCGCTCGGCCAGAAGGGCGTCCAGCACAACGAGAAGATTGAGATCGATAGCGCGCAAATTATTCATGCGCTGCATATCATCTCATTCAGATCGAATTTCCAATACGTTTGCCGATGCGGCATTGGGTCTGAAACACGACAGGATTCAGCCATGCCATTTCTCCTTCTTATTGCCGCTTTCGCCGGTGCCGCGGTGCCTTTTCAGGGGGGCGCGAACGCGGCGCTCGGGCGCGCACTTGGGCATCCGCTTTGGGCAACGCTTGCGTCGCTCGCGGTCAGCGCGCTTTGTATCTTGCCCATCCTCATTTGGCTGCGTGTGCCGCTGCCGACGCTTGCGGGGCTATTTGGGCAACCCAAATGGATCTGGATCGGCGGCGTCGCCGGAGCGCTCTATGTAACGGCTGCGCTTCTTCTGATGCCAAAGCTGGGAGCGGCAAACTTCATGAT
>Ga0070754_10001568_pt1 | contig 18147 bp, 27 predicted proteins | sample VirMetDEL_Sep_01_FD_75181 | JGI IMG/M metagenome (GOLD analysis project Ga0070754, IMG submission 75181) | Aqueous microbial communities from the Delaware River and Bay under freshwater to marine salinity gradient to study organic matter... | ecosystem: Environmental > Aquatic > Marine >... | reverse complement strand
TTTGGAACAGCAACTAGACCACAGGGCATGGTATGAATCGCCTAGAAAACGACTATCTATGTGGCGTAAATTCCGTAAAAGCCTTGACACAGATAACATTACAGAAGTTTGTAACACTGTCATTAAGTGGTGGCAAAGTGCCCCACTTGTTAGTTTGGCTATTGACCCTGTTAACAGTGAGCAGTGGCCAACCCCATGGGAGATGCTACATCAAGGAGATTTTTGTGAAAACAGTTTGGCGTTGGGCATGAGTTATACAATATATTATGCAAACTCAGAGATACCAAATGAGTTACTTTATGTAACATGCTTTGGTGAAAGTTTTCAGCGACTGTGCACATTGATCGACAATAAACACTTGCTTAACTATGAGCATGGTGTCATAAGTACATTACCAACCGAAGGCTGTAACATAGGTTATCGCCAAGAAATTAAAAACATTATAAAATAAAATCTGTCGTAACAATTATGTTGTCGGCAATAATACTATTATTCTAAGGAAGCAGACATGAGTAACATACAAGTAACCAAAAGAGATGGAAGCAAGGAAGACATCGACCTAGACAAACTACACAAAGTAGTATTTTATGCATGTGATGGTATTAACGGAGTAAGTCCTAGTCAGGTCGAGATTAAAAGCCACTTGCATTTCTATAATGGTATTACTAGTAGCGATATTCAAGAAACTCTGATCAAAAGCGCAAGTGAACTAATCGACGAAGATGCACCAAACTATCAGTGGGTAGCAGGTAGACTGATAGTTTACCATATTAGAAAAAATGTTTATGGTTCGTTTGAGCCTTGTCATATTAAAGAACTTATTGAGCGCAATGTAGAAGAAGGATGGTATGATCCTGCACTACTTGAAGATTATTCTGCTGACGAATGGAATGAACTAAACGATTATATCAAACATGATCGTGACGAAAACTTTACATATGCTGCAATGGAGCAGTGGCGTGGTAAGTACCTAGTACAAAATCGTGTAACAGGTGAGATTAAAGAAACACCACAGATGTCTTATATGCTTATTGCCGCTACACTATTTGCAGACTATCCACCGGAAACAAGATTAAAATGGGTAAAGGATTATTATGATGCTGTTAGCAACTTTGACATTAGTTTGCCTACTCCTGTTATGGCCGGGGTTCGTACTCCTCAGCGTCAGTTTAGTAGTTGCGTTCTTATTGAAACTGGTGATAGTCTTGATAGCATTAACGCTACTACTAGCAGTATTGTCAAGTATGTGAGTCAAAAGGCAGGTATTGGTATCGGTGCAGGAAGTATTCGTGCACTAGGTTCTCCAATCCGCAAAGGTGATGCTTATCATACAGGTGTTGTTCCTTTCTATAAAATGTTTCAAGCAGCAACTCGCAGTTGTAGTCAAGGCGGTGTACGCAATGGTGCTGCAACACTATACTATCCAATTTGGCACTACGAAGTAGAAGATCTTCTTGTATTAAAAAATAACAAAGGTGTAGAAGACAATCGTGTACGTCATATGGACTACGGTGTGCAATTTAATAAACTAATGTACGAACGTCTTATCTCAGGTGGAGATATTACATTGTTCTCACCTAGTGATGTGCCAGGTTTATACGAAGCATTTTTTGCAGACCAAGACAAGTTTAAAGATCTATACGAACGTGCAGAACGTAATACACGACTACGCAAGAAAACAGTAAAAGCACTAGAACTGTTTAGTCAGTTTATGGGAGAACGCAAGGATACTGGGCGTATCTACTTAATGAATGTAGACAATGCTAATACACACAGCTCATTTAAACAAGATGTAGCACCTGTACGTCAAAGTAACCTTTGCTGTGAAATTGATTTGCCAACCAAACCATTAAACGATTTTAACGATCCTGATGGCGAGATTGCGCTATGTACATTAAGTGCCATCAATTGGGGTAATATCAAGAAACCCAAGGACTTTAAACGTATTTGTAAACTAGCAGTACGTGGACTTGATGCACTACTAAGTTATCAACATTATCCAGTAATTGCAGCAAAAATGGCTACAATGGGTCGTCGACCGCTAGGTGTTGGTATTATCAACTTAGCATATTGGATGGCTAAAAATGGAATGACTTACAGTGAACCAAACTTAGAAATGATTGACGAATATGCAGAAGCGTGGAGTTATTATTTAATTAAAGCAAGTGCAGAACTTGCACAAGAGCAAGGTGCATGTTTGTGGAATGACCAAACAAAATACAGTGATGGTATCCTTCCTATTGATACCTACAAACGAGATGTTGATGAACTAGTACCACACGTAGAGCGTATGAACTGGGACGGGTTACGTGGCATGTTACAAGAAACAGGTATTCGTAATAGCACACTAATGGCATTAATGCCAGCAGAAACTAGTGCACAAATTAGTAATGCTACGAACGGTATTGAGCCACCACGTAGTCTTGTAAGTGTTAAACAATCAAAGCACGGTGTACTAAAACAAGTTGTACCTGGTATCCATCATCTTAAAAACAAATACGAATTGCTGTGGGATCAAACAAGTCCAGAAGGCTACTTAAAGATTATGGCTGTACTGCAAAAGTATATCGACCAAGGCATATCGGTTAATACTAGCTATAATCCACAGCATTTTCCAGATGAAAAGATCCCAATGAGCAACATGTTACAACACTTAATGATGTTCTACAAATATGGAGGTAAACAACTGTATTACTTTAACACATATGACGGAGCAGGTGAAATTGATGTTGACAAAATGGACCAAAGTGCTAATATAAACATCGAAGAGCAAATTACAATCAATGGAGAAGACGAAGCCTGTGAAAGCTGCGTCATTTAAAAGGAAAATTAATGTCAGTATTTAATACAACAAATAAAAGCAGTCAAGCAAATAACCTGGCGTTTCTCGACCCGTCTGGTGGCGTTACTATTCAACGTTATGATACAATGAAGTATCCTAGTTTTGATAAATTTACAGATAAGCAGTTGGGGTTCTTTTGGAGACCTGAAGAAGTAGATACATATCGTGATGGTAAAGACTTTAAAAATCTAACACCACATGAACAACACATTTTTACGTCTAACTTAAAGCGTCAAATTCTACTTGATAGTGTACAAGGTCGTGCACCTGCAGAATCGTTTGGTAGTATTGTAAGTTTGCCGGAACTTGAGAACTGGATTATTACTTGGACATTTAGTGAAACTATTCACTCACGTAGTTACACACATATTATTCGTAACGTGTATAGCAACCCAAGTATCGTTTTTGATGAACTAATGGATATTCCAGAAATTTTAGAATGTGCCGGAGACATTTCAAAATATTATGATGATCTTATCGAAGGTGCAGGCTACTATAACTTACTTGGTGAAGGCACACATACTGTTAACGGTAAAAAAGTAGTAGTCGATTTACGTGAACTTAAAAAGAAACTTTGGCTTGCTATTATGAGTGTAAACATTCTCGAAGGTGTTCGCTTTTATGTAAGTTTTGCTTGCTCGTGGGCATTTGCTGAACTTAAAAAGATGGAAGGCAATGCTAAGATTATCAAGTTTATTGCACGTGATGAAAACTTACACCTGGGCAGTACACAGTTACTTCTCAAAACACTTAAAAAAGACGATCCTGTATTTGCAGAGATTGCCAAAGAAACAGAAGAAGAATGCATTAAGATGTTTACTGATGCAGTTGAACAAGAAAAAGCATGGGCTGACTATTTGTTTAAAGACGGTAGTATGCTAGGACTAAATCGTGAATTGTTGTGTGACTACATTGAACACATTGCAATGAAGCGTATGAACAACGCAGGCCTTCCTAAAATTTACAATCAAGCAAGTAATCCACTACCTTGGACACAAAAATGGATTGCTGGTGCGGAAGTACAAGTTGCGCCACAAGAAACAGAAATTACAAGTTACATCAACGGTGGCACAAAACAAGATGTAACAGAAGACACATTTAAAGGATTTAGTCTATAATGGAACTACTATTAACAATTGCCTTTTGGGCACTATTCGTATACTTAATTTATAAGTGGGCAGAGTCAAAAGGACGTAATGCTGTAGGATGGGCTATTGCCGCTGCACTTATTAGTCCACTTATTGTTGGTATTGTCTTTTTGTTTGTCCCAAAGACAATTGAAAAGCAGGCTGAAGAAGCCAAGTTAATGAAAAAGTTGATGGAAGAATGATTACAGTATACACAAAGCCTTATTGCCCTTACTGCGATTTGGCAAAGCAATATTTAACAAAACATGAGTTTGAATTTGAGACAATCGATATTACAGAAAATCCAGAAGCTCGTGAATTTTTGATTAATGAAGGGCATAAAACAATGCCTCAAATTTATCACAAAGGTAAACTATTAATTGAAGGCGGCGGAATGGCACTTAACAGATTACAACCAGATTACGTCCGTGAACTTATTGGAGATATTAAATTAGATGTTGGTGATTTCAAACTTTAAAAAAAGCGATGTTGTTACAATTAAACTCAGTACAGGAGAAGAAATTGTTGCAAGATTCGACGTAGACACTGGTAGCGAATTAAAAGTAGTAAAGCCAACTGTGCTTACGCTTAACCCAACTGACGGAAAAGCAATGCTTATTCCTTGGTTAATGAGCGTTGATGCTCATGCTAGTGATCCAGTAATTATTAGTAAAAGTCAAATTGTTGCAGTAAGCAAACCACACAAGGGTATTGCTGATGGCTATATGCAAAGCACAACAGGGCTAACAACTGCTACAGAAAGCAGTCTGCTTATCTAATAAATACGTGTATGGCAAACTTCATACACAGAAATAATGACAGTAGAGCATGTGGTGCAAGAACCCGTGCAACTGTGAACAATGTAAGAGTAAACGGCGAATTTATATCAACAGAAGGAGATCCCAACTCACACGGAGGGGGATCACTTCGTGCAACTCTTACTTCTGGTAGAACAAGAGCAGGCGGCAAACCTATTATTATATTAAATGATCCTGCGTCTCCAGATTCGTTATGTCCTACAGTAGGTCCTCCACATTGTACTCCACGAGCAACTAGTGCAAGTGGCGATGTGAGAGCCGGAGGTTAATATGGTAGACTATACAGATTTTAGGAATGGTTTGCAAGACGCTAATCAGTATTTGGATGCTAGACACCATTTAAGTGGCACAACTGCACTTGGCAACGCCAATCTTAACATTGTTGCACAGGCAGAATATAGTTTTACACTTAGAGAATTACTTTGTGGTGTTTTAAGTGGAAATGGTATTAAACTTCCAAATTTACAAATTTGTTTAAGTGCAAATATACAAGCACTACTAGGAATTCCACAATTACAAGGTGAACTATATGATGCATTGTCTCAACTAGACAGTGCAATGAATGATTTTATGGATCACACAAATCTAAACAACATATTGGGAAGGTTAAATGGTGTCCTAGCTGAAGCACAAAACGTTGCTAACATGATTAACTTCTGTAGCGCACCTGTTGATCCTATTGCTATTCCAAACATGCTAGAACGTGCATTTGGAAGTTTTCTTGGTGCTGGTAAGAACTTAATTGACCAAATTGGTAGCATTGTTCCTGGAGAAGTTTGTGCATGTATTGGTACTGGCGGCTTTAATAGTAATGTATTTAATGGTGGTATACTTGGTAATATTGCTAATAACATAGACGCTATTAACGCAGGAAACTTGAGTCAAAGTGTAATTGATAGTATCAGATCAGATATTGAAGGTGTTTCGGCTGGCATTAAAAATCTAATCGATTTTGAGAACAATATTCAAGGTGCATATGCACTTGGCGGTAGCCAATTCGCAGCACCAGATTCTGGTTGTAATAGTGAAATTGGTGTAATGCATAATCCGTTTAACGGAAGTATTGCTGACAATGCACGTTTAGTTGCAAGCATGAAAAGTTTATATGATAGATTAGCTGGGTATCCTGTAACTTATAGACCTGGAACGTCATTTGGAGGTACAGAAGGACAAAATCCTATTAGTGCTTCTTCTGGTGGAGAACCTGTTGAGTATGCAAATATTTTCGAACTATTGTTTGATCAAGAATTATTAGACTTATTAGCACAAGCTGATGATCCACAAAGTACAGTTGATAATCAAATACCAGTACGTGATTACTGTGGAAACATCATTGGATATACTACAAATTATGTTCAACATGAACAACAAACTAGTGATGGCACAACACCAACTGTTCCCAACAGTCCTGGTTGGGCAGCTGGAGGGTTACAAACATCGACAGGAGGCACGACGAGTAATACTCAAACAGCAGACGGTGGAAGTATTACAATTAATCAAGGTGGCGGCGCAAATGTTTATTTGGTCAATAGTGAAGCAGCTCAGCTTGCACTTAATGCATCCAGTTTAGACATTGTTGTGCGTACTGATATTTTAACAGTTTTTGTTCGCAAAGATACTGCCCAATTTAACACTGGAACAATTTCTGATTATCAACAAAGTAGTGTAACACTTACTGCTTTTGGAAATAGTGTCAATCAACTTAGTAGTTATGGGTTTGTTGTAAAAGATGGAAACACAGCAATTGCTAGAACTATAACTGGAGCAACAAACGAAATTACAGTAACCAATGGAAGTGGTGCAGGCGGGGATCCAATTATTGGTATTACTGACAATCCAGTATTACCAGGAAACGCTGCATTTACTATGCCAATTGGCAATTACAATCAACGACCAGGAGTAGCGACTGGGGGAATGTTACGATATAATTCAGCAAGTAACAATGTTGAAGCATTTTATTCTGACACAAACACTTGGGAAGATTTAGCTACAACTCAAGACATTAGTAGCCAATCAACTACTATTATTAATATTGGTACTGGTGCAGAAGTTTTTAAACAGCGCAATGTTAGTAATGAGTTTGAACTTAGAAAGATAAACGGCAGTGGACTAATCACAGTTACACAAAATAGTAACGATATAACAATTGGGGATAGTTTAACAGTTTCCAATGTTGGCGGCGGGGCTGATGTTTTTAAATCTAGAGCAGTTAATGATTTACAATTTAAAACTTTGACAAATATAAACAGTAATTTGACTATTACTGAAAATACTAACACAGTTGATATTGATATACCTGGCCTTAGAACAACAACATTACAAACAACTGACGGTGTTGCAACTAATGTAACATTTAATGGCGACACATTGCAGCCAGCAACAGATAAAACATGGTTTTATGAACTCTATGTACTAGCAGGTAACAGTACAACAACTAAACGAGCTTGGAAACTACAAGGAGTAGTACAGAATAATACTGGTGTTGCAAGTTTAGTTGGTGCAGTTAATAGAATAGACTATCAGCGTGGAACACAAGATGTTCTAGAAACACCATGGTCACCTGGAAGTGCGTATAATCAAAATGATATAGTAGAATATGATTTAGTTGTATATACAGCAAATTCTCCTATTTCTGCTGCATCAGCATCAAGTTATGTATCTCCAGATACAAATGGTGACTGGACAGTAACTTATCTAGGATGGAATACAAGTACTGAAATAAATGGTAACAATTTCCAAATAAAAGTTCGTGGTGACAGCAATCCAGTTAATTGGAGTATTAAAATAGAATTTGTTGAATTATAAATAAAAATGAAGAAAAGCAACCTTTTTTGGTTGACAAGTAAGTCGTTTTGCCATAGTATCTTACTTACAGTAAGGTGTCATGGCGAAATGTCATGGCACATGAAGACATATTATATTGGCACAGAAAGGCACAAAACAATGAGATCTAAAGATAACGGCGACGGCAGAAAAATTTTGGCAAAGGTAGCAGTACCATTAGGCGTAGATGATATAACAGTTTATGCATTAAGATATCTAGAAGGTATAGGAGATAACGATTACCGTGAGACAATCTTATCAAGCAATAAACGAGAAATTTTTAACTTTGCAAAATCTGCAATTCACAAATGGGGCACAGAAGAACCCAAAGAGTATGTTGAAAAAAAGTTAAACGGTTCAGTTAAAACAATTCGCAAAATTGTAGAATACAAATTTCCAGAGTGCGATTGATGAATAATGTAATCGATTTTCAATCGGCCAGGATCCGTCTGCGTAGTAATATTAAAGACCCAGTAATTATTCAAGACATGTTGGATAATGCATATGATCCATGCAATCCCGAAGATGTGCATGATTATTGGATGCGAGAAAACTTGGTTGATTCTTTGCGTGAAGGTTTGACATTTACGTATACTCAAGACTACAATTTTCAACCAAATTTTTCGCTGTTCTCTGATGACGACAATAAATAATTTACATAAGGTATAAGGAACCAACTGGTGAGTGACACACTCGTATTAAATGCTGACGGACAACCAGTTAGCTATCTCCCACTAAGTGCAGTTCAGTGGAGAGAAGCAATCATGTACATGTATCATGATAAATGCAATGTTATGGAATGGTATGACGATTGGGTGGTGCGGAGCCCCTCGTGGGAAACGAGGGTGCCGGCGGTAATAATGCTGAAAGATTACCTCCGGCGAAGTAGAAACCCTAGATTCAGCAAAAACAACTTATACCTAAGAGATCAATACACCTGTCAATACTGCAAAACAACATTTCCTAAAAATCAACTAACTATAGACCATGTACTTCCTGTAAGTCGTGGCGGCAAAACATCATGGACAAATTGCGTTTGTGCCTGCAATCCATGCAACAGCCGCAAAGGAAATCGTACTGATATTAAACCAACGTATAATCCACATAGGCCAGGGTACTATGAATTGGTTAGAAAACGTAAGCAAATGGATATTCAATTACGACATCCAAGTTGGGAAAAGTGGTTGGACTTGGAAAAAAAATTCTAAGCTATTGATATCTAACAAAACCTTTTTTGCGCCAGGGCTTGACTCTGGCGTTTCTAGTCATTATATTATATATGTAAGCGTTAAAAAGGAGTTAGCAATGTTTGCAGTAGTAGATTTCGACCGTAAGGAAACACATTTCTTCACCGACTTCCAGGAAGCGTCAGATTTTATCACGCAGTACCCTGTGCAAGAAACTGTCGTTGTAGTTGATCTGTCAGAAGGTCATGCAGTATGTGAGCAGTTATAATGCAAATTGCTGTTAGTTATCCAACATACAAAGCATATTGTGCAGCATACGCTGCACAAGGCTATTACGTAATTCCTGAAACACTTTGGAACGCCTTAAAGGAGGCTGAAAATGAATAAAGGCACTAAGATTAACGAGATTCTTAAATCGCAAGGCTTTGATCATTTTGATTATGGCAAAACCAGTTCTTATTCTACTCCTACTGGTTTGCAAATTATGTTGTACGCCTACACTTCGGATGCAACACATTATAACATTGACCAAGACGACGATGGTACATACACTATTTCAACTGGCTTAAAGCCTACGCATACAGTGCTAACGTCAGGTGTTGCAGAAAAAGCACTAAAAGATACTTTTGTAAAAAAAGTTCAAATCAACTCTTGAAAATCACACCAAGACATCTTATATTAATAGTGTAACAAAGACGAGGATACACAATGCGAATCACAGTACAACATATGATCCAAAACAGCGAAACAGGTAACGTAGAAGGCTTCCGTGATGTTGCGTTGGTAACATGTGATCATGACACAGTTGAAGAAGCACTAGAATATGCATACCGTTACACAAACAATGTAATGGGTTCCTGGAGCATCAAAGAAACAGAGTTTACATTGCGTGATGGCAGCACAATGGAAAACGGCGACTACAATGATGACGTTACTGTGCTTTACAATCGTCCGGACGGAATGGGTCAGCGTTCAACTATGATGGGTGATCGCATGACAGTTAACGGTAAAACTTACCGTGTTGCAATGATGGGTTTTAAAGAAGTGGAGACTGTATAATGAGTGGTACTAAATCTTGGATAATGTCAATTGAAGAAGCATACTGGGACCAGGTTGCTGAAATTATAAAAGATTCAGAACATGTTTCTGAAGCTATGGAACGGGCAGTGAGTCTTGGAAAGCCAATGGTTCCTTTTATTGAAGTTGCTGACATTGAAGAAGTAGTTGGCGAAATGTGGAACGAATTTTGGAGTGAATACGTATGAAAAATCTTCCTTTAGAAATCGAAGCAAAAATTGCTAAAAAAGAGCGTGAATACTTTGAGTATAAAGGTATTCAATATGATGTAACTTGGGGAGATGATAATCCAACTATGGAACACGGCGGGCCTTTTGATCGTGGTAGTGCTGATAGTTACTATGGTCGTGTACCACATCCCCATCATTGGCCAGCCGGTACTGGACATGGTACTAAGATTGAACGTGATAATATGTCACAAGAACAAATCGATGAGTATTATGCTGGGTATGAATACAACGAAATGCTTGGTGATCGAAAAGATTGGGGTTGACAAACTTAAATACTTTTACTATATTATATGTGTATTAGGAGGTTTGTCATGGCAACATTTGAAATTGCAACTATTGAATATAATGCACATGGTAGTGTAAAGAAAGAATTTGAGCTGTTTGGGTCTAAGCAAGCAGCTATCCAACACATGAGAAATAAAATAAAAGATCGTCACGGCCTTACACTACAAGGAAAGGTTAAAGACGGCGAAGTTAAACTTCTCGATGATCGAGGCACTGTCCGGAAGATAATCAAATTTGGACAGTTAATTTAATCTTTAAAAACTGAGGCAGAAATGAAAAACTTTCTAATTAATACACTGAGCAGTGTGCACAATATCTTTTTGGTGATTGCACTAGCAGTATTTGCATCACCATTATTTGCGTCTGAAAACTTTTCCGGATACAGTGAAGATGTATTTCCCGAAACATATTGTATGGCACTTAACATTTACTATGAAGCACGTGGGTCTAGTATGGCAGACCAAATTGGTGTAAGTGATGTCGTATTAAACCGTGTGCGTGATACACGTTATCCTAATACAGTATGCGAAGTTGTAAAACAAGGACGCACTGATAGTAACGGTAATATGATTCGTAACCAGTGCCAGTTTAGTTGGTACTGCGACGGTAAAGTAGATCGTCCAAATGATCAAGATGCATGGATTGCTGCACAAACACTTGCATGGCGGATCATGAAGTTTAACGAGTTTCGTGGACTCACTGAAGGTGCAACACACTATCACGCACACTATGTAAATCCACGCTGGGCTCGTGATATGACACTTATTGGTAGTATTGGAGTACACAAGTTTTATCGATGGGATTAATACAATATTTGCATAAATATATGCATGAGAATAGATGAAGTAATACAACCTATAGAAGAGGGTCCAAATGACCCTCATATTTTTAAAGCAGTATTCATGGCTGGTGGCCCTGGTTCTGGAAAGTCATACGTGGCTCGAAAGATGCTAGGTGGCACTGGCCTTCGTACTATTAATAGTGATGAAATTTATGAATACTTGATGTATAAGCAAAATATGGATATGAGCGATCCTGAAATTATTGCAAGTCCAAAAGGTCAAGAAACACGTGCCAGAGCTAAAGAACTAACACAAAAAAGACGTAGAAGCTATTTGGATGGACGCTTGGGTGTTATAATTGATGGCACAGGGAAAGATGTTGCTAAAGTAGCTAAAGATAGTGAAGCATTAAAATCATTGGGATATGACACAATGATGATTATGGTAAACACTAGTTTAGAACAGGCACAAAGATTAAACAAACAAAGAGCTCGTAGAATACCAGATGAAATGGTAATAAAAATGTGGCATGCAGTTCAGCAAAACCTAATGCAATTTCAACAAGTATTTGGTGCTGCAAATTTCCATGTTGTAGATAATACACTAGGTCAAGAAAATAAAGACCGTGAAGAAAACTTTAGACAAGTATATAGGAACGTACAAAAGTTTTTAAATTCTCCACCTTCTAGTCGTGAAGCAAAGCAATGGTTAAAAGATCAGCAACCTGGGAGTAATGAGTAATGGCACATACATCAGAATCGATTCAGACGTGGGTCGACAATTATAGAGTTATTACAAATAAACTGGCAAGTTACGACATATTACACAACATAGTTGTGAACTTAGAAGATCATTCTTTTTCGTACGGTCCTACTCCTGCCAATGGATATATACTAACAATCAGCGGAGATATTGTTAATAGAACATTTGTTGTAAAGGCTGATGAATAATCATGTACGAATATAAATGTTTTACAATAAGAGTAGTTGATGGTACTACAATTGATGCTGAAGTTGATTTAGGCTTTAATGTTTTAGTTCGTCAACGTATTAAATTACATGGCATTACTTCTCCTGATCTAAGAAGTTTTGACGAAAAAGAAAAAGAACGTGCACTAAGTGCACGACAACGACTAATTGAATTAGTTGGAAAAGAATTCTACTGCAACACTGTGATGAACAAGCGTGGCAAGGCTGGTAGAACTCTTGGATATGTCTATATTTTAGACGAAAATGAAAACCGTATCGACGTAAATCAAACTTTAATTGATGAAGGCCTTGCTACAAGATACGGGGATTAAATTATGTTTTTTGGATTATTGACATTACTTGTCGCTCTTACGATTAGTGCGGTTGCAATATATTATAGTGTGGCTGGATTGGTTGCTATCTTTGCGGCAGCAGCCATTCCTATCATTATTATGGGCGGCGCACTTGAAATTGGTAAACTAGTAACGGCTGTTTGGTTACACCGTTATTGGAATCGTGCACGTTGGTGGATGCGGTTATACTTAGGAGTTGCTGTACTAGTTCTTATGTTTATTACAAGCATGGGTATTTTTGGATTCTTATCAAAGGCACATATTGAACAAACTGCCGCAGCACAAGAGCAAGTAGCAGTATTAGGGCGAATGGACATTGAAATTGAACGCCAAAATGAAATTATTGCTCGTGCAGAACAATGTATTGTAAAAGCAGAAGCAGATGCTGATAAAGAAGATGTTGGCATTCAAGAAAAAATTGATCGTGAACAAGAACGTATTGATAGTGCATATACAAGACGTCAGCCTAGTATTGAAGAACAACAAGGTATTATTAATGCACAAGAAATAGCATTACTAGGACGTATCGCAGTTTATGAAGACGAAATTCGCAGTTTGGATGCTGAACTAGAACGTTTAAATGGGCTAGCAGAGCAGTACAGAACAGAACTTGCTAATACAAATGTAGCAAGTGTTGAAGAACAAGTACAGCCTTATATAGAACAAATTGCACAATTAGATGCAGATATTGCTAGACTGGACGAACAAGCTGCAGCATATGAAGCACGTATTGCAGAACTACAACCAGATTACAGTGCAGTTGATACACTTAAAGATCAAATTGCTGCAATTGAAGAATCGATTGTTGTTACAACAAACAAACTACAAAGTACCGAACGTGATAAGATTCGTGAAGGACAGGCAGTGATTGGTGTTACTAGTGACGGACTATTTGGTAGCAACACACGCAGAGCATTAGAAGCATGGGTAACAGCACAACAAGATCGTATTGCAAGTCTACAAGCACAAGAAACAGAACTACGTGCTCAAGCACAAAATGTTATTGCACAAGAACGTAATAGACTTACAGGACTTATAACAAGTTTACGTGGTGATCAAACTCAAGCGGTACAGGATCGTAAGCAAGGACTACTAGATACTATTGATCGTATACGTGCTGATGCAGCAAGTAGTTTACAAACACAACGTGACAATATACAAGCAAAAATTGATGCAGTATTGGATAGAGACATTCCTGCTAATAGAGAAGCTCGTAGTGTAGCACAGGATACTATTACTGAACTACGTAATGCAGACAATGCAATCGTTACTGCAGCACGTGAAGAAATTGCAAGACTACGTCAACTAGCAGAAGATGAAATTGCACAAGCACAAGCTGTCATTGAACGTCTACGTGCTGAAATACAAATAGGCGAAGATGCAGACTTGGATGCTATCATTGACGAACAAAATTCTCGCATACGTGAAGCAAACGCTGAAATAGATGCTATTACAACTCGTAAATTTGCACTACAAGCAGAAGCACGTAAATTAGAAGCAGAAGTTGGACCGGTTAAGTATCTAGCAGAGTTTGTGTATGGTGATACAGATAGAGATGTATTAGAAGATGCAGTACGTTGGGTAATACTTATTATTATATTTGTGTTTGATCCATTAGCAGTTGCACTACTGATTGCAGCACAGTACATATTTGAATGGCGCAGAGCAGATAAACAAAAGTCACTTCCGCCAAACCCGGAACCAGAAGTAAAAAAGCCTAACCCTCATGTTGAACCTGTAAAGGAAGAACAAGAGGAAGAAAAAAGTTGGGAGGTAACTGCCGCTGCCCAAATAGGAATAAAAAATCCTGGACCAATGTATAATACCATTAAACCAAAACCCGACAATAAAAAGGTTGACAAAGACAAATATGACCCGTATACTGATACAAGACCAACAGAAGAACTAACAAAAGAAGAACGTGCTAAACGAGAAGTTATATGGCCTGATGGCTATGATGGAAAATTAGCACCACCGAAACCATTTCAAGAGTAAACTAAATGAGAGAAAACTCGATTTATACTATTACACCTCCCGACATGCAATTGATAGAGTCGGGTCCAAGTATTACTACTTTAAGTACGGATGAAAACTTTATTGAAGAAGTTGCAAAGATGCAAGAGCGCATGTTTAAAACTGTACCGGTAAATTTATACCATCCTGCTGGAGAAGTTAATAGCAATAATATTGCTTGGGTATTAAGTGTAATGCATTTTAGTGATAACGTCTTTATTGATCTAGATACGATTAGCCAAATTGGGTTGATTGCATCTATTTTACATCCAACAAATAAAGTTTTTATTAGTCGAAAGAATGTAAACAAAGATGTTGCAAAACTCTTTAATTCAATGAAAGATGGATATACTATATATGAAAGTCTCGATGACTATGTACATATAATGCTATCAAATCTTGGTAGCGAACAAGAGTTGTTATAAAAGGAGATTAAATGAAAACCAACAACCCCAATAGCGTAAGAAATTATGCGCAAATTTAAGCCGGAGCCAAAAGCCCCAGTAAATGGGCAAATAATATATCGAGAGTTACGTGTGGTTGACGACAGTAGTCAATTAGGTGTAATGGATAAAAACAAAGCATTAAATATTGCAGAAAGTCGAGGATTAGACCTAGTAGTGATTACTGAGTCAGCCAATCCTCCTGTTGCCAAGATTTTAGATGCTAATAAATACTTTTACGAACAAAAACGACGAGAAAAAGAAGTAGCCAAACGGCAGCGAGAAAGTCGTGTAGAAGTTAAAGAAATTCAGTTCCGACCGGGTATTGGTGATCATGATTTCGAAACAAAACTTAAAAATATAGAAAAATTCTTGTCAAAAGGAAATAAAGTTAAACTTATGGTTCGTTTCCGTGGTAGAGAAAATGCCAACAAACAAATTGGTTTTGATATACTTGATCGTGTTGTTACAGCACTTGATCAAACAGAATGGGATTCAAAGCCTAGTTTGAATGGAAATAGATTGATAGGAATTGTAAAACGAGGGAAAAATGGGTAGAAAACCAAGACAAGAAAATAATAAAGGATTGTATGTAGAAGTACATAACAATGATGTTAATCGTGCAATGCGAAAGCTAAAAAAGATGGTTAACAATGACGGACTGTTAAAAGAAGTTCGTGAAAGAGAGTACTATGAAAAACCAAGTCTAAAAAAGAAAAAAGCAAAAGCAGCGGCTCGTAAGCGTTGGTTAAAGCAACAAGAAAAAAATCAAGAAAATTGGTAATAGGTACTTGACATTTTATAACAAAAAGACTATATTATATAAGCAAAGGCAGAAGACGCCGCACTGAAATATGTGTAAAGACGATAAGAAATACAGTATACAAATTTTTAAGAATGGGGTTGCTACCTAATAAGCACGTGGGAGGCCAACGGTTAGCCTCCCAACATAAATAAAATGTGGATGCCAATGATGGGTCCATACATTAATCTTGCTTTTAAAAGGAGAAACAAAATGACAAGACTAACTACAATCGATCTTAATAAACTCACCCCTCACAGTGTTGGATTTGACAGACTGTTTAACGATATGTTTAGATACGTTGAGCACTCAGGTAACGCTGGTTACCCCCCATATAATATTGTCCAAGAGGATGAGCGTTTCCAAATTGAAATGGCACTTGCCGGAGTACGTATGGAAGATGTTGATATTGAGGTCGCAGACGGTGTGTTAACAATTAGTCATGACCCACAAGAGGTTGAACAACCAGAAATTCGTTGGGTACACAAAGGTATTGCGCAGCGTAAATTTAAACGCCACTTTACCCTTGCTGAAGACGTAATTGTACAAGGTGCTCGTATGGAAAATGGTATGCTTTATATTGAACTAGAACGTATTATTCCAGAAGAGAAAAAACCTCGCAAAATTGCGATTGAATATAACAAATAAGTTAACACCTTGGGGGCGGATCTCCGCCCCCTTGATCCAACCAAGGTAGATAAATGAGTACGCAACTAGCAGTAGAAGAAGACGTAACAATTGGGTTTACATCGCCAGGCAAGTACAAAGTTATTTTGTTTAACGATGACCAGACCCCTATGGAATTTGTCATAGAATTGTTGGGTGCAGTGTTTAACAAATCTATTGCTGAAGCAGAGAAAATAACCTTAGAAGTTCATAACACTGGACGTGGAGTTGCAGGTATATACAGTTATGAAATTGCTGAACAAAAAGTTCACGAAGCTACAATAGCAAGTAGAGCACATGGGTTTCCACTTGCTTTTGACTTAGAAGAAGAGTAAATCATGAGAATTGAAAATGAAGTATTGCTTGACTACAGCGATGTCCTGATTAGGCCAAAGCGTAGCACACTAAAATCACGACGTGAAGTTGATTTGAATCGTAAGTTTACGTTTAGAAACTTTGAACCAGATTTTCCTGACAATGCACGTGATGTACACTACTTTGGTACACCCATTATGGCAAGTAACATGGATGGCGTTGGTACTATGGAAATGGCTGACAAACTTGCTGAAGGAGAAATCTTCACTTGTCTAGTTAAAACTTATACTGCAGAAGAACTAATCGAATATTTTGATGGATTGCATGAACGTCACAGACACGTAGCAATGAGCATTGGCACAGGTGATAGCGATTACAATAAACTTGTGCAAGTAAAAGCCGCAGTAAACAACAAACTGAAATATGTTTGTATCGACATTGCAAATGGTTATAGCGAACATTTTGTAGACCATGTGCGCAAAGTACGAGAAAACTTTTCAGACTTGGTAATTATTGCAGGTAATGTAGTAACAGCAGATCAAACACAGGAGTTAATTTTAAATGGTGCTGATATTGTTAAAGTTGGTATTGGACCTGGGAGTGTTTGCACTACTCGTATCCAAACTGGTGTTGGATACCCGCAGCTCTCCGCTGTTATGGAATGCGCTGATGCTGCTCATGGTCTCGGTGGGCATATCATTGCTGATGGTGGCTGCACCTGCCCCGGAGACGTGGCTAAAGCATTTGCCACAGGTGCTGACTTTGTAATGCTAGGTGGTATGCTTGCTGGACACGATGAAGGTGGCGGTGAAGTTATTACTAAGATTTACGAAACTAATGAAGTAACTAAAACAGATGACGGATTCTTTGAGTCTGTTTACGAAGAAAAACAGTTTGTACAGTTCTACGGTATGAGCAGTGACGCAGCAAACACTAAACACTTTGGTGGTCTTAAAGATTATCGCAGTAGTGAAGGACGTGAAGTACTTGTTCCATATCGTGGTGCGGTTGCACGTACAATACAAAACATCTTAGGTGGTGTTCGCAGTACTTGTACATATGTTGGTGCACCTACACTGAAGCAACTTAGCAAGTGTACAACTTTTGTTCGTGTTAACAATCAGTTCAACCGTACATACGAGAGTACGACAACAAAGATGTAATAAATAATTGTATGAGAGCATATGAATTATTAACAACTGAAGGTCGTAATGACGGCGGACTTGCATATGAAGCCGCTGTACTTAATGCTATGACTCAAGCAAATGTAGCTGGGTTAGAATGGCAAGCTGATACTAGTGCAGGTTTTAGTAACCAAGGCGCTGGAGATATTGAAGCAATATATAACGGTAAAGCATTTAACATCGAAGTAAAAAGTGGTGCTAAAGATCAAATGGGCGGTACTAGTGTACGCTG
>Ga0070754_10001566_pt1 | contig 18155 bp, 22 predicted proteins | sample VirMetDEL_Sep_01_FD_75181 | JGI IMG/M metagenome (GOLD analysis project Ga0070754, IMG submission 75181) | Aqueous microbial communities from the Delaware River and Bay under freshwater to marine salinity gradient to study organic matter... | ecosystem: Environmental > Aquatic > Marine >... | reverse complement strand
TTATGAGCGTCTTGATTTCTTACCAGAACATTTCCAGCGTTTCCGACTTAACCTGAGTGGGCTGTTGGGATCTTTTGCGGCTTTAGGATGCTCTTTCATTTGAGCCGCGCTTCTCGCACAGTACGCATCGCCTTTAGCGGTCCCTGGTTTTACCTTCGCACCTTTTTGCCCATAGTGAACGGTTTTCTTCCGACCAGTTTTCGGATTAACAATCGTTTTGCTTTTCGCTTTTTTCTTTGCCACTTGTAATCCCCCTCAGAAGATCGGTTACTCGGTATCGCTTTTAAGGTCTTGTACGTCCTTACCTGATTGCTCTGCAAGTCTCTGCCAGATACGCAGACGGTCCTGCTCGCAATCTAGGTAGCGTTGTTCGCTGAGATCGAGTTTCTTTTCTATATCAGCAAAATGTGACTGAACCTGTTTCCACAAAATCCCGATTACGCCACTCAAACCTCCGATGGCAGAGACAAACATTCCGATCGTTGTTGGGTCTGGTGCTGCCATGTCAATTACCTGTAATGTGCTGAGAAATACCAACGTCCGTTTCGGCCTTGGACTCTCGCCCGGGCAACAAGCCGTTTGCCACTGCGAAAGTAACAATGATTCGGCCTATTGCCATCGAAGCTCGACCCGCAACCGCTCGCTCTTGTACCGGGGGCACAACCCAGCGGATGGTACACCCGGCCTTGCGATGCCAGTATTTGTGCCTCTCGCAAAGCGTGCTGATACGCTCGCTCATCTGTCCGACAGATTACGGGGTAACCGTCCGCAGCGATTGCAACACCAGACACCTTTGGTCCGTGTACCCGTCCGCACGATTGGCAAACCTGAGCCTGCACCGGAACGCAAATCAACGCCGCAAGCAAAAATAAGAATCTCATTCTTTGCCTCTCGAAAACCATCCTGTCAAAGATTCGCCCGCTGCCGCAGCAAACGCCACGGTGACGATGGCGATTAATTCCGTTTTGTCAAAATGCTCCGCTTTCGCGTACAAAATGAACACTAAGACGAGCATGACTATGCAGAAGCGCAGCGTTGCTAAAATGATTTGCAGTTTCTTAAAGTCGGGATCGTTGGTCGATGTCATGATCCATCCCCAAAACAGCAAATCAAAAGTGTAGCGATGAGCAGCAATAGCCACTCGATCGCTACAGCATGCCAAAGGCTAACGGCATTGACCGTTAGCACAGTTTCGGAACAAGCGAATCGGCGCGACCGAAATCGCTTGTACCGGTTGAATGATCTCAACCGAACCGGAGCAACTCGGCGCTGCCTGCGGTGCGGAGCATCCACTGGGTGCAGAGTAACCACTGCAACTTCTGCGTGCGGCCCGGCGAATCCTAGCCCTGGTGAATAGATTGCGAACAGGAGTCCATCTCGCAACCAACAATGCAGGTTGACTGCTGCCTGCACAACCGACTTCGGCAACGGGCACAGGTTGCGCTACTGACTCGCCAGCGACAGAATCGTTGACCAAATTAGCAGCAGCGAAAAACATCACTGCGATGGCGACCAAAATCGTAGTCCATTTACGGTTCATTTTTCTTCCTTCAAAAGGTCTAACAGAATCGGTAACAGAATTTGGATGATCGAAAGCCAAGGAACAGCCTGCGCCGGTCCCTTAGCAAGAGTGTCGTTTTGCGGAACCAACGCTTCAAGTTTATCGGCCGCCTCCAAGGCACCGAAAGGTCCAGCGGGCTCATTGTTGCCTTGCATCAACGCGGCACCGCAACCGATGAAACAGGCAGCATGCTTCGCCACTTCAAGCGTCTTGTCCCGATCCATATTGCCACTTCGCAGCAATCGGATGATCTCGGTAATGCACTCCAGTTTGAACTCAGGCTGAAAGTCGCAACAGTCCGACATTAATTTGCTCCAGTAAAAATTGGCAACTGATCTTTCAGGTCGATTTCGCCTACTGACAAACAGGAGGCAGAACGCAACCAACTATTCATTGTCGATTCGGTGACAACAAACCACCGACCGTTCTTATGGGTGCTACCCCATGAGTTCTCTACCACTACAAACCATTCATTTTTGATTTCGACGCACGCAACCAACGACATGTTATGTGCCCATGAACCGCTGCGTTTGTAAACCCAAACGGGATCGCCGTTATCGAGTCGCCAAGTCGGATGCTTGTGACTCGGTGCAAACCCCCAACTGCTGCAAATGTTCATCGGCTTGTAGTGAACAGTCAGCAGTTCTTTAACGTCATCGAACGTCCTGACCTCTTCAGTCTCTATCTGCTTGATTTCGCCCGCTTTATCTTTCCACTGGTTGTAGAGATTATCGTCGCCTCCCCACTTCCTATAAAGCGATGTGTTTTGCGGTTCGGGATAAGTGTCGGACTGAACTCCGCTATTGCAAAACAAGATGCCATCTTCGATCTTCCCTTGCATATGCACCGAACAGTAGCTGCCGTCAGATCGACCGTTCAAGTTCCCGCGTTTGCGGCCTGCTCGATAACTGAACGGTGCAAACGGAGCAAACGCATCGGTTCCTTCGATGTCGATGCCGGGGAGGATTTCTGGATCACCCAACAAAAACACTTCGGCTAACATCCGATAGCTAGTCGTTCGCATATCGCCGCTCGCCACGCAACTCCCTATGAGTTGTTTTTTCCATGGCAGTTCATTGCCGAAGATCGCTTCGCTGAAATGCAAAAAGCTAAAACCGTCATCAATCCCGTTCTCATCTTGCAAGAGCTTTGTCTGCTCTAGCAATTGATCGTTTAGTGTTCTCTTGGCAACATGACGGCAAACCACCTCGGGCATGGAGTTGCCCATTTCGCCGAAAGCCCGACGCTCACCGTCAACCGATCCGAGCCAACCTCCCGGTCCCATAAACTCTGCGCTCATTGCAATCCCTTCAGCAGTTCTCGGTAGTACGCGATTGCTTGATCCCAACTGAGTAGTCGGTCTTTAGAATCTTCGGCCAGCAATTCAAGCAGTTGATTTGCAGGTACAGTATTCGTCCAACCCGCTTCGACGAAATCTCTTGCCTGGGAAAGCGTACGGAATTCGTACCGCTCCATTTTATCAATTACATCCGCTAGCAGTTTCGATAGCTCGTCCCGCTCGCTCGCGGACATCTGTGCTGCGATCACCGCAACCCGCACCGCTAAAGCGTCAAAAGGCCCATCGGGCGGCAGCGGTGGTTCTGGCGGATCAGGAGGGGTTGGGCTCGGACCCAATTCGACGGGCAACAACTTGGTTGCATACAAATTTTTGTCGAAGTCGATAGCAACAATTCGCACCCAAGACTTTCCCGGCTTAGAGATCAAAATTGTGCTTGCAGTAAGCTGGTCAAACGCGACCGGGATGCGATCTTGGTCGCTAACTTCGAAGGTGACGTTCGCCGCTTCAGTTTCCGCAGTGATGAGAATTACCGGCGTTTTTACGACTTCGGAATCCGAAGCAACAAACACGGCATCGCCGATTTTCTCCGCGCCTTCAATGCCGGAAAGCTGAACCGCTGATCGTAAATCAACGGTTAATTGACCGAAACAGCAGGTAGCTAGCAGCAGTGATGCGGCCAGCGAAATCAGGCAATGTGGGAGCATAATCATGATGCTCTTGTACCTATTTAGGGGGAAAAATCAATAAACAATCGCACATCTGCGCGATTTAACTGCTGCCCGCATTAGATAATCCATACATTCATCGGCTCGGCGACACTGACCTCAGTGGCGGCCCCCAGGGGGTAAACCCCGTCCATGACCGTCAACGCGGTCGCAGAATTGGTTTCGCTGGCGGCCGTCAGCGGATACACCCGAGGATTGACGACCGTCAAACCGACTGCATGGTTAGCCTCGCGTTTGATCGGGAACACCGGTTGATAAGTTCGAGGATTGACGACGGCCGCGATGGTGGTGGCAGCATCCGTTTCGGTTGCTGCGGTCAGCGTGTAGGTGCCGTCCAAAACAGTCAACCGTTGAGCGACATCGCTTTCCCTGGCAGCGGTCAGCGTGTAAGTGCCGTCTGTTACCGGCGTATGCTGCACGGCGGCAAAAGTGTTCGACTCGTAAATAATTGACGATACGGTCGATCCGCCTCCCAACTCGACGCGAAACTCATCCCCGATCGTCGCCGCAGTAATCTGCACGGCGAAAGTTGTCGAGATGAATGTCGCCGGTTGATTCTTCGCGATCGGTACTGTGATCGATTGCACCGATGAACTTTGCGTGACGTTGTACAACCTCGCAACGGTTTGCCGGGCACTAGTTGATTCGTCATGCTCTAAAGAGATGCTCACATGCAGCAACCACAATCCCGGCCAGCTAATAGTCGCTTTTCCCGTGGACAGGTCTACCGCTGCGCCTTCTCCCCATCGCGACGAATTGTCATACGGGGGAACAACATACGTTCCGCCAAGATTGGCCCCAGCCGTTGGGGTATCCAACTGCATCCCAATGCGGCCTGGAGTAGTACCGATCAATGACCAATCAGCTGGAGACAGGTATGGCAGAGATACCGTGTTCTGCAAACATATCCATACCCCACTCATGCTCCGCACTACTTCATTAACTCGGTACAGCGAAGCTGCGGTATGCGAACCGCTGTAGTGCTGTAGTGCATCGAAGTTAGCATCAACGTCGGCGAACGTCAGACGTTGATCTGTGCGGTATTTTAAATTCTTGGTCATAACTGTGAAGATAACCAGCTAGCGTGAGCGTTGCGAATACGCTGTTTAACTTCTTCCGCATCCGCTTGTTTTGACTTCTTAGCGATACCGGCCGCCACTTTATCGACGGTGGTATCCCGCAAGTCCGAGCCCATGCGGTTCAGTGTTGCCACAAACCCGTTACTGCATCCGGTACAGTTAGCGAATAGCTCGGGGTTTGCATTCTTAAAATAATCCCCGAACTTAGTGACATCAGGCACCGATCGGGTTTGGAACATCAGCGTTGACACTGCTTGTGCCGGTGGGCACGGTTCTGTAGTAGTCCCAATCTGCCCTCCGAGAGTCTGAAGTGGGAAAGTCCCATCGACCCAGGTGCAATTCCCGAAAGGTCCGCAAGTCAACCCGGCACAGTTTCCGATGCCCTCGTAATCGCCGGTATCTGGAGTAGCGGGTGATCCGTTATCAACATCGACTGTCCATGTACTCGTTCCATGGTCGTAAGAAACGGTCGCCATGTCGTCTTCAAAAACGTCTACCCGGGATAGCTTACCCGTTACTCTCCAGCGAATCGGAACTCGCCACTCGCATTGCGACCTCGGTGTAGCCGCGCCATTCTGCGAATAAGCGGCGATTGCGCCCTCCCCATCAATCAACCCACCAATTGGATTGTTTACAGAACTGGTACTGTGATTAAAGTTAAGCGTACTTATCAGCATCCGCTGATTTGGATCGCAATCGGTGCAATTAGGGCAATCGGTAAATTCTGGAACCTTCTCACAGGGAACCTCGACCTGTTGCCCGAGAATAGTGCCGTCAAAGTTCGGTTCGCCGGGACACTGGCAGTCGGGCTCGTCAGTACAGTTGTCCTCGACTTGCTCCCAGTTAGCGATACCGTCCCATTCCCACAGGCAATACTCTAAACATGGTGGGTCATCGCACTCAGGATCATCAGCATACGATTCGCAATAGGTGCAAATGTATTGGCAAAGATCGACGCAATGAAAGAAGTCTGCCCCATTAATGCACTGTTTTATGGGATCGGGTTCGGGCTCGTCTTCGTCTTTATTGTCGTCGCAGGTCCATGATAGCATGTTTGTGACCGGCCACTCAAAACAATAATTCCCGGCCTCGCAATCTTCGGGATCAGTGCTGACTGTAGGCTCGCCTGTGGGCACCTTTTTAGTTACCGGATTACCGAGAACGCCACTGATGCTCGATACGATGTGGTACACCTCGTCTTCGGGATTCCAGCAACAGATGAACTTACTGAGCGGTTCGACGCAGTCCAAATCCACATCCAAGCAACCTTTGCGAACGATAGGTTGCCCGTCGCACTCGCGGGGATCTTCCCCTTCCCAGTACCCTGGTGGTCCGTAAATCTCAAATTCTTGACCATCCCATAGGACGCAAATCCAACGAGCGATCGGTTTGGTTACGCTAACTGCTTCCCAGCGTACGTTGGTCTGGTAACCACCGTATGTATAACTTTCAGTGTCCGCAGGAAGAGAGATGTACGTCGGTTGCTTATCCGCTACGCGACGAACTCGTACTTTAGATCCCGCAACGCAATCTAGTCCGTATGGGTTTTCAAAATCCAATCGCCACTTGTTGTTAGGCAATGAGGTAAATGCCGAATCGTGAAAATCAAAATCGACATTTGTTCCGGTGCCGCGATTCCAATTGGTGGTTGGCGTTTCGTTGTTCCAAGTGAATGTGCCGTACCAAGTATCGCTATTAGTTTTGTACATGCACTCGTCAGTCTCTACCTCGATCTCTTCGATCGGCAGAGTGCAAGAGATCATCTCCCAACGCTCAATTGGTGGGTCGTCGGGATTGGGTGCCTCTTGCACCACCCAAACAGCCCATCCCGTCGCACCGGGCGTCGCCATGGTGAACTGGTTTTCGATGTCGTAAACATTTGCTGAATCGGCAACCCCCCACGCACCGCCGATTTCGGGATCCAAAACCCGACCCGTTATGTATTCGATAGTAGCAGCATAAATGCGAGTGTCTGCTATCCCGTCTATGCGAAATTTGATAAGTACCGTATCGAGTCCCTGCTGACCGATAACGAACCATTTATCGCCAACCAACTTGCATGTGCCGGTATCGCCCGGCCGCATGTTGGCTGAGAATCCAATCGGGTCATGGATCGTGACCTGATTCGTCGTAAACGTCGCACCGGAAATGTCCTTAACTTCCGCCTGGAATTGTCCGTAAGCCCCGATATCGTCACGTTCTTCGGAAACCGTAAACGTGTAAATACGCTGCGAGTCTTGTAGGTCGAGAACGCTATGCGCCTCGGGATCCGCGAAGCTCTCTAGTTGGCGAAACTCACCCGAGTACAGGTTAGTTAGTTGCGTTGGGTTGACTGGATCAATCATCGCATACGGACCACTGCCGCCAACAGGCACCGTTGCATATCGGCCGGTTCGCACCGGGTCCATCCCTGAGGGGGGTAGATCCCGCCGCATGACGTGCAGCCTATCGAAAGCGGTGGGCCAAACCGGATCTTCCAAATCAAACGTCGGTTTGGCAAACGCCAAATTCATCACCGCTGGATCGCTAGTGTTGCGCGTCGGGTCGCTTAACCGTCCAAGTTTCTGGAGTATCTCGGTGACCGGATTTTCGTCGTCTGGGTTAATACCGAGCGGGTTGACCTGCGCAGTGGTTATCCCTGGCGGCGGACCAATCTCACCGCGTTGCCACGCATTCGCCATGTCAATCAAAACGCCCCACAGGGTAGCGTTTGTGATGTACGGGATCGCAGGATCCCCTTTATTCGGCTTAGGAGGGATATCCACTAGATGTACAACTCATTAGAGAAATTGATTTCGTCGTAGATTCGCTGAATCGACATGCGTCTAGCGGATGGTAGCTTGAATTGAAAACCTTGAATATCTCGACTACCATCCACAAACAAAGTATCCAAATAATGCCAACCCTTTTTATCGAAGGCGAATTGATCCGCTCCCCCCGCTAAACCCGGTGGTAAATTCTCGTTTAACTCTGCGGCAGTAATAGTAGGCGAATAAGCAAAAGTATAAGTAAAACTCCACGCTTCAGTGTTTTGCTGCGTCGATGAATCTTGTCCGCCTTCCTGCGAACACTCAAAGTTGATGAACTTCAGCGAACCCGCGTCCCAACCTTTCCAGTTGTCTGAGTTGACCACCTGTTTACCAGCGTACCCGGCCATATCCTGCAAGACACTAAAACTGGGACCGATCAAAAACGTATCTTCAAAGCGTTTCTCAACGACAATTTCAACGCCGCCGATAGGCACCGTTATCCCTTTCGCGGTGAACATTCCGCCAGCAGTGTCAGACGAATTGTCCAGTTGCAGGTTTAACAACCTCGAAACATCGTATCGTTCCCATTTCCACATCGGTTCGTTAAATTCGACTACGTCTATTAGCTCTTTGCTGAACGTCATGAGCTTCGATTCGCCAGCAGAACTGCGGATCGATAATCGGAAAGTTGCTTTAGATCCCGTACTGCCGTCTTGCGGAGTCATCGGTTTCTGTTTCGCCTTTTGAGGCGGAACATACTCAACCACTGCATCCCATATTTGCTCGGTGACGCTGGGATTGTCAGTATCCGCAATTCGAGATCTCACCGTGATCTTGTTTTGCAGCATGCCGTTAAACGTAGAAGGTGCGTTGTTGGAGAGCCAATCCACAACCTCCGTACGAGTGTCGGTATTGTTGTCACTGTGAACGAAGTAGTTCAGCACTGCTGAATCGTCGGGGCCGCGAGCGGTCGTCAGTTCACCTTCGTCCCATTTGATATGTCCTTGAAGAGCCATTACTGCATCACCAATTCTGTGGGTGGTCGGCTTGTTAGAATCGTGTTCGTTCTCTTTTGCTCAGATAACTGTTCTTGAGCGATTTGGTTGCCTCGCTCTTGCGCACTTATCTGCGGACGAAACAGTCCCGTATTGAGTGCAAAGCTCGCACCAAAACCGCCGACGGAGTCTGCCGCTCCAGGGAACCGGCCGCCGCCGCTGCCACTGCCGCCGCTGCCGCCGGGGCCGCCGCCCTCGTCGGGAGTCTGCGTACCGAGGTTCATCAACGCTTCTAGTTGGCCTAATCGCCGCTCCAAGAAAGCAATTTCTCCCGGTTGACCGGTCTGAAGTGCATCAAACAATCCCCCGGCTGCCCCTTCCCCGAGTCCTCGCATCAACCCTACCCAAGCTCCGATGGGGCCGCCTTGCGTAAGACCTTTCAGCACTTCGTTTTGGACTCGGGCGGCAAGTTTCATCGCGCCCATCATGCCTTCGAACAGGGCTTTTTTGATGATGGTTTTAATACTGTCGCCCAATTTGATAAACGCGATTCTGCCAGCAATAGTGATCGCTTCAAAAGTGCGATCCCAATCGCCTTTACTGCCAAAATAAACCGCCAGCGTTGTAGCTCGGCCGAACACCTCGAGTATCTCGCCCATTGTGCCCGCTATCCCCGCTATCGCGCTTTTGAAATTAATTGCGGAAATTGCCGCCAATACAAAAGGGGCAGCCAAAGCACTCACCACCATCGCAATCCCGGCAAGGGCACCGACTATCGGTAGCACTGCCACAGTTGCCGCTCCTACCCCAGCAGTGATGATCGCTGATACAACAGCCATTGCGGAAGTGATTAGCGAAGTGGTTGCCAAGAATAAGATTCCAAAACCAACCAACGCAAAACCAAAACCAGTTAACAATACTCCCGCCGCGCCTAAAGCGACCATCGAACCAAGAACTTTTTTGCCGACATCTTTTATTTTGGTCAAAGCGGCAAGAGCTTTTGACACTACTTTGGCAACAGTGATTCCGAATTGTTCTAACTCCTCGCCGACTTGTTTTTGGAACGTCTTAAACGCCGCTAATGCGGCTTTCGTCATCGCCTGGAAACCGAACCGCTCCCGAAAGGCCGCACCGGTGCGACCTTTCTCCTGCATCTGCTTTTGGAGCAATTCAATTCGCAACATCATCTGAGCCGCGTTGCTCAGTTGAGAAAAAACTAATCCCTGCGTTTCGGCATATTCTTCCAGATCCTTCTGCATTACGTTAATGCCGAATCTTTTTAATTCTTGAGCCTCGCCGCCCAACGCTTGAATGATTTTTAAGATGCCTTCTTCATCAGACATGCCTTTGCCGAACGAAGCGAAATCAATCCCCAATGCATACAGCGACTTTGCAAGCTCATCAATCTCTTCCGCTGACTTTCCCGCTTTGTCAAGGCCGCTAATAACGCCGCGAAGTTGCAACAACCCTTCAATGACATCGGTTACGTTACGCCGCATACGTCGCGCGTAGTCTTCCGCAAAAGCCAACGCGCCTTGAGTTCCCTCCCCCCAAGACTCTTCCAAAGATGCTACGACTTGCCGGTGCCGATCAGCTTCGGAAATAGACGTGGCGATAAACGCACCAATGCCTAACGAGGCGACAGTGAATCGGCGGCCCATACGCATCATCGCGTTCCCGACATGGATAGCGGCCTGACCCATTGCTTGTCCAAACGAGTTGACTTGCGTTTGGGCAACTCGCATTTTGCGAGCAAACGCCTTAAATTTGTCGCCAGTTGACTGGACGTTCTGCGATAACTTCCGCATGCCCGCACCAGTCGCGTTAACGGATACCGTTAATGGTGCCGCTCCCTGCGCCGTTTGCCTGAACGCATCCTGCAATCGATCTAAAGCATCGATGATGTTATCGACTCTGTTGGTAACTTTATCGACTAAAACCGCTTCGTAAGCGGCACCCGCTCTAACTGCTCCACCCGCTCCACCGCTCATTAGTAAATTCTCCTACCTCGCCACCCGCCGAGGCGAGCAATTTTCTTTAGTGAATTGGGGGCTTTCCTGGCAGCCGATTCCCTTGCTTCTTTTGCCGCTGGCCGCATGTACGGTCGAGCCGGATAGCGTACCAACTCTCCTTTCCGTTGGTTGCGATATCGCTGCCGAATGCCGCGATCCTTATACGTCGCTCGCCGCCGATTATATTGCAGTCGAACCGTGCCGCCGTACTCATGCAGTGATGGGATCGGAGTTGACCGCATCGGGCCATTGACATTGTAAACCGGCCCAACCCGCCAAGCGTAAATATCGGCATTTCTGCGTGAGGGGGTTGGGATTTTTGGAGATCCCGTTATCGCACCGAACACAATGGTTCGCAAATTAAACTGCGCTTGGGAATCATGGTAGAACGGAGGCTGCCCAGGGCGAGAGTAAAGCCCTTTTCGCCAATAGCCTTGGCTCGATGACTTGCCCCTGGCAGCCATTCGCTGCTGACGGCGATTGTAAACCGTCGTCGAGTACATCCGGTAATTGCCGTATCGGCTTTTCGGCTTTTTTGGAGCCTTTTTCATGATGCTTCTCGCACGGCGGCGAGTGAATGCCGCCTCGCGTTCAGGCAACTTCTTCGCATCACGTTGAAACGACCGCAAAATCCCTTTATACGGTCGATCGAATTTTAACTTTTTGAACTTTAGCGTTTTGGGCATAGTCCTGCTACGCTTTGCAATGCGCGAAACCCTTCTGCACTGTTCAGCGATATCCCTTGCGAGGTTTTAGATCCCGTTTCCATCGGATTGATTTCGTCAGGAGTTGTTTGTCGCCCTCTCTTTTCAGTTCGATTGACTGCGATCAAATACGCTGCGATTGCGGATGTATGCTGCCAGTCTTGCCTCATTCGCTCTGCCCACATCTGATACGCTTCAGCGGCAGTGTAGTCGTCGAGGGGAAAACCGAGACACTGAGTTGCGGTCAGGACGAAGGTCCAGAAACTCCCTGAGTTAGATTTGCTTCCTGAATTTTGGCTGCCCTTTCTACTAGGTCGATATTCCCAGACTGGAGGCCCTCCATCTCGGTAGCGAGGATCGTCCAGAATTTGGAAAAAGATTTCATCTGTTCGGTTACCTCCTCTCGCAATGCTGCGATCTCTTCGGGGCCGAGCAATTCATCCAACCCATCTTCGTCGATCTTTGCGCCGGTGAACTGATCCTCATACAAAGCGTAGCAAGCAGTTGCTACGCATGTCGGGTCCACGGCAAAGTCAAGCATGGGACCGGTATCTTGACTCGTAAAGTCGATACCCGTTAGTTCTTTCAGCCTCTTGAGATGCTTAATCGTTATCCGCGTTTTCAGCTTGAGTTTCCCCAACTGAACCACTTGGCTCTTCGCTTTGTCTTTGCTCATCGATTCCTACTGCGTTTTGGAGTGCCGTAAACACGTCCGCCAACTTAACCATCGCTACACTCCCATACGCTACTCCGGCGACTAACCCCGATGGGCGAACCTCATTCAGGGGTTTGGAGTAGTGGAAGTCAATCCCTAAGAATTCAGCGTGTTCCCGCAAAATCGCAACCCGTTGAGGAGGATTGGTAGCTCGCAAAAGGCGATTAATCGTTTCCCGCATCGAATCGATTTGATACTGGAACATGCGTACTCTCAAATGACTAAGGATTAGTGATGGTCAACCATTGCGGACCATTTCCTGCATCATCTTCGCGCGCAGTAAACGTAACGTCAACCATCATCGCTTCTTCGAGTTGGCGACCGATGGAGAAGTTAGTCACCCCAAAACCGCCGATCAAACCATTAACTGTCGTACTGGCTGCGGCGGGATCGTCGTCAAAGAATCCCATCAAAATCCGTGATTTGTCCAAAAACGCATCTCTGATGTTTGCGAATTCAGCCTGAGCTACATCGGAACCCGCTTGGTAGATCATCTGGGTATCGACTGACGCTTCGGAAAGCGTACCTACTTGCAATCGCCACCCGTTCGCTGCTCGGTTAGTTACGTCACTGAGAGCGGTTTCCATATTCAGGGTTTCATCTTTGACGTTAACCAAAGTAACCCAAACCGGGGCCGCAGTTGTGCCGGTATTCTCGGCAGTTACCGCGTTTAGCCCGAGTACGATTCCGTCTGCCATTACCTCACCTCAACATTGCCGTAGTGAATTGCCGCTTGAGTGACCAACCGACGATTATTGTGAAACATATTGTTGTCATATCGCTCATCAATATCGATCGAAAGAGGGACATGTCGGTCAAACAACTTCACTTCCCGAAGTTGTTTGATCGTCGAATCCCAGCTGTCCAACCAATCGTCAACACATACGCTTTCATCGATCAAACCAACTGCGCTGACTAAGGTCACCGTCAACTGGATAGACTCTCGCCAGATTGCTCGACCTTCCCGCAGTTGCTCGTACAACGTCGGCGAAATCTTGCAATAAGGCTCGGATTCAGATAGACGGTCTAGTTCCAGAAAAGCGTCATAAGTGAATTCGACATTTGTAATCCTGCCGGAATACAACGCCGATAATCGCTTTGCTAGTTCTCGACCGTAATCAGCATCCCGAGGCATCTATTCGATCCGATTTTGTATGGATCCGCCAAGCGATCCCGTAAGAATCAGAGGGCTGATAATGCCCTGTCGAAAAGTCTTCGCCGTTAACGACGAAGACGGTACTATACTCCCCGACCTGCATGACAATTTCGTCGCCACGCAGCGGTCGGGCCGAGCCGGAAGTCATTCCGGCAGTTAACTTCGCTATTGCGATTGTGAAGTCTTGGATCTGACCTCGTAAGAGAACACCTCGCTGATCATATACGTCGGTCGGATTACGACCGGGCACTGCGGCGACGGTAAACGAGAACACTCCAGTTCGACGGTAGGTGACGTTAACGCCACCATAATTTTCCATCAACTGTTGGAGTTTCTCTGCTCCCATACTGAGGTAGTTCGTCATACTTCATCAATCAACAAAAAGCAGAACCTGAACTTTGTCAGTCGTTCCGGCTCCACCGGGGTTCACGCAAACGCCGCAATCGAAATCCCCACCAGCGGCGGCGACTGCATCGTCATCAGTCGCGTCATAGCCGACGGTAGCTCCGTAAGCGAACGCAACGCCGCTGTTGTCCAGTTCGACAATGCAACGAATTGAGATGCTTCCCAACTCGCCAATCGCCCAATTGGTTCCATCTGGTTTCGGATCAACAATACCAACGGTATTGCCAATCTGAACCAACGCACCGGCAGCAGTCTCCGCTGCCAATTGGATGTTCACATGACGTGAATCTTGCAAGTACTTTGCCACGGTTATTACCTCTTAAAAACACTTTGTGGTTTGGTGAAATCTAAAGCCTCGTTGTCGAGGCTTTAGCCGAAGTGGAGTTGCTTACGCTGCGCCTTTGCACTTGACGATCGCTCGCGGATCTTGCAATGCGACACCGAAGTCAAACACGCCTCGCATCTGCATGCCGAGCGTATTGAACTGAGTCTCCGACGAATTGATCGTCGGGGTTTGCTGACCGTCGAGGAACGCGATCTGAATCGCACTAACGTCGGTTGATGGACGAGCCAACAGATACCACTGCGTGGAACTTGGCGATGCCCCAAGTCGATGCAGGTAGCTCGACTTAACAGGCTCAAACATACCTTCCCACTGGTTGTTGATCGTTTCCGTACGATCCGCTGCGGTGAACCGATACTGAGTATCGGAGTACAGTTTGCGAGCCGCGATGATGTCCGCGTTGGTGCAGAGCAACAGACCTGGATCGATCATCAAGGGCTTGCCGTCAGCATCGACCTGATTCAGGAACAACTCATAGGCAGGTTCCAAAGCGTCGAAACCCAAAGCAGTGGCCGCACCTTCCAAGTAGTTGGGCTCTTGGTTACCCCGAGCGGCACCGTGGAAGAACTCAGTGGTTCCCGCACCGGCACTGGTCGAAGCATCCACCAAGGTGGTGATGACCGACTGCTCCAACGCATGACGCCCCATGCGGCCGATCATACGGGGGATTTGGAGGAACATCCAAGTCGTCGTTTCGCATCATCTGCCGCGTCAGCGACATGATTTTGCCGTACGTCTTGACTTGGTTCTCGTACTCCTCTTCGACCAGGGAACCGTGTTGCAGTTCGCCCGCTGCCGAAACTTCAGAGAGAACACCGCTCTCAGTCATTCGATACCGATTGAACTTTTTGAAGTCCCGAGTCGAAGTGGTCGATGCGATTTGAGTCGCAACGCCACCATTGTCTGCTTCCGCGTACGCGGCGAGCATTGCTTTATTTGCCAAGCGACTCAAGATGCCCGGCAGCACCACCGTGCTGAATCCCGAAGACGCTTGGATCATCCCGTTGTCACGCTCAGAGGCTCGCATGGCACAACGAATCGCGTCGTCATCGACCTCATCGGCGTGATGACCTTCCTGGCGGCAAATCGCCATGATCACGCTTTTCAAACCTTTGCTGTTTTTGCGAGATCGCTCGACTGCCGACTCGGCTTGATCAGCAGAGGCACCCGCTTCAACGAGGTTGCCGTGAATCTGCTCATCGCTCAAACCGCCGTTGCGACAAACGGCAGCCTCAAGTTCCAACCCGAAATTATCGCCCACGCTTCGACTCCCCGAATGAACATTGCTGGTACTTCCACGTCCGCGACTTGCCAACAGCAATTCGAGATGAGCTTTTTCTTCGCTGATTTCGCCGCCTTCCAGTTGAGCGCGAAGCGAATCGATCGACTCTTTCGACACCGAAGCGTCCGAGTAGTTTGCGAACAGGCGATCGATACGACGATCACGCTGCGATTGCTGCTGGGCCGCTTCAACGGCCGCTTTAGTGGCGGACGCGACAACGGAGTCCATATCGACGGCGGAACTCGCAGGAGCAGGCTCCGGTGCCTCGGAAGGCAGCGCGTTGTACGCCGCTTCCAGACTCTTCTTTTGGTCTACGGACAAATCGTCGGAGTTGATCCCCGAATCTTCAAGCCACTTTTCGAATTTGGTCATGGGGGAAACTCCCGATGATTGCGCCGCAGCGATCGAGGCAGACGCTCTGCCTTCATCCGCACCGACTGCGACAAAACTAGTTTCTTTCCAGAGGAAAGCATTAACGACATGAATTGGGCCAGCGAAAGACTTTCCGTTGACCCGCACTCGATCACCAGCGGCGATCGTTTGCACGTTTTTGCGAACATCAGGTACGCGACCTCCGACAGACGCCTGCCAGAGGAAACCCTCTTTGCTCGCCGCGATAATGTTATCGCGTTCTTCGCCAGCGATCGACAGTTTGCCCCTGTGGGTTAACTGCTTCTCGCCGACTTCCGGTTGCCCATGACCAACCACTCTTTGCTGTTGGTGATCGCGGAGAAACGGAATTTGTTCGTCACTCATTGCCCGAACACCCGAAAGGTTGATCACCACCGGGTTCGGGTAGTTAGGTAGGGACAACGTGCCGCCGGTATACGCGGTCACGTTTACTTCGGGCGAATTCTCTCCCGCTGCCTCGATGGTCACTTCCGAAGCAGCGAAGATCAAATCACTCGCTGGTCGCTGTTTCGGTTTCTGTTTCATTTTCTTCGTTCTCGTCGATGCCATATTCGCCATCCTCTGTAGGTTCTTCTGATTCTTCTGCGGTTGTGCCGGGAGCCAACATGTTACCGTTGGTGAATACGCTCGCCATAACTGCCTGACGGTATTCCTCAAGCGTCACGCCGAAACCAGCTGCGGCTTTTGCATCTTCAACTTCGATGTCGAGTCCCTGCAATGCGTACTCGCGAGCCCGCTGCGTAGATCCGTTTTGCAATCGAACTTTTTGAGCATTGGCCGCATCTTTTGCATCTGCATCCCGCATTCCATCCCAGTACCAAGAATGCTCCACGCGGTTTGCCATCCCGCGTTTGCCGTACCGATCGAAATCGGCCAGGACCACATTCGCCGCGCTTTTTGGAATCGAGCCGGTCAATGACGCTTCTACTAGCCACTCCGCAAAGATTCGATCTAGAACGCGATGCGAAAGATAGCTCTGTTCGGTTTTGATTTTTCTCTCATACCCGAGCCAATCAAATCGAGCAGACGAATAATTAGATTCGCCACTGTCGCCGGTAGCGATGTTGCAAGGTATGCACAACGTACGACCGATCTCGCTGATCAACTCCCGTTTGAACATCTTGTAAGTAGTCGTCGGATGCTCGGCGGAAAACTGCCGTAACTTCCACATGTTTGGAAGTACGGTTGCACTGTTGCGATCAACCGGAATCGTATCGAGATACTTGTCGAAAGAAGTTGCTGCGTACTGCTCTTCCAACTCTTCGGGCAGCGGAGCATCGGTTTCAATTACCTGAGACACCGACGCTGCCGTTTCTGCGGCGGAAACAGTTGCCAGGGTAAACCGTCGCAAAAACGCGAAGAGTGGCAACGCCGGTGCAAACTCAGCAACACCTCTGTGCTGCCCTGGACGAGTCGGAGTAAACGCATGGATGATTTGGTCATAACCGTATGTGTCATGCGCATACAGGTCTACCGAATTCCAATAGTTAGCACCGGGATGATGTTGCAGGATGTCGTATGCATAGGGGTTGCCGAAGCGGTCTAAGTGAACCCCATCAACATAGTTTTCACTGATCTGCAATTCGAATTGCGGTGAGCGTAACTGATCGCACTCGATGAGTTGAATGTCAAGTTGAACCGCGTCCTCGACGGTCAGGTTGTTGACGAAGCGGATTACCACTTCACCATCTACCAGTTTAGCTGATCGAATGGTTTGCAGTTTCTCGCAAAGGCCAACAGCCAATGACCACCGATACCATGCTTTTTCAATTTCTTGATTTGTTGAAAACCGAAATTGTTGCATCTGCAATCGCGGACCCGTGCCGACCGTATCGGTGACGACCGTATCGACCATGCCTCGTCCGTACGAGTTGTTCTCTATCAACTCGTATCTTGATTGACTTCGCAACCGGATACGAACTTCGGGAACCAGCGAAGCATCTGCCGAAAGGTTATCGGCCCATGCCCAATGTCTAGCATTCTCGGGGGTACGCGAAACCGAATCGTAACTACCTCGCAAGATCGACCGCATAGATAACGCTACGTCATCCATGCGCTCGGGCGATACGTTGCGAGGTGGTTGCGGTTGCGGGGGCGGATTCAGGAATGCCTGAATCCGTTTACGAAGCTCGACCATCGTGAGTTGCCAATCTATGGTTCGAGATAGTGAGAAGGGCATGACGAACCGAAGCTCGGTCCTTCATGCGGTTTCGTTTGCGGTCATATTCCATCGCGGCGATGACATCATGCACCGAGTGCATGCTCACCCGTCCCTGGTCCCCCTCGACCGTTCTGGGGCCAATCGCCAGTAATGCGTCCGCAATCGATTGATTTGTTAAGTCTGCCATACCTTTTCAGTACCAAAATTAGCTACGTTTGCAAACCGAAAACGCATATCTGCGCATATTTGCTGGTTTTTGTCAAAAAAAGTGCCGAAATAGCTTTTATCAGCGGTTGACGGCAAGTTTTGCATGTCATAAACTGGTCTGTAGTTAAGGAGACTTAACTGAAACAATCCAATACGGGGATGTGGTGAAATTGGCATCACATCGCAGTCCGGCAAGCAAGTTTGATCACCTGCGATCCTACACCAGACGCCAGTCGCGAATGGTTGAAGGTGCGTGAGCTTGATCTCTCACGGCACGGGTCAGGCCGGATCCAACTGTGAAGTTCTTGGTTCGAATCCAAGCATCCCTAGCATACACCGTAGGTCGCAG
>Ga0070754_10001565_pt1 | contig 18162 bp, 16 predicted proteins | sample VirMetDEL_Sep_01_FD_75181 | JGI IMG/M metagenome (GOLD analysis project Ga0070754, IMG submission 75181) | Aqueous microbial communities from the Delaware River and Bay under freshwater to marine salinity gradient to study organic matter... | ecosystem: Environmental > Aquatic > Marine >... | reverse complement strand
TCGGTGTTTAAATTGCTATTGACTGTCGAGAGGTCGGTCTGGAGGGTTGTGATGTTTGAGGTAATCTCGGTGTTTAGATTGCTATTGACTGTCGAGAGGTCTGACTCAAGTGTTACAATATTCGCCGAAAGGTTGGCAAGGGTCTGATCGCCTATATAACCATGAACATATAATGAGAGGCTGTTTCCTGTATCAAGTGAAACTGCTGCACTATTTGAGCCATCCAGAGTATAGCCAATAACAACATTACCGTATGTTCCACTATTTGGGTAGTGTGAAATCATCACATTAGCACCAGTACGCCCCATCATAAATGCTGAATTTGTAGTGTCATTCAGTGCATTCGATGCAATCATAAACACTGGGTCATTCGTCTGGATATTATTGGAAGATATTACATTACCAGTGACTGTAAGGTCACCCCCAACTGTTAAGTCATTTGTAATAGTCGTAACATCACCACTCCAAGTGATATCAGTTGTCTTTGTTTGGAGGGTTGTAATGTTTGACCATATCAGCCCATTTGAAACTTCCAGGTTGAGAATATTTGATTCGACATTTGATATAGAACCGGATGTAATCTTTCCAGTCGTTATCAGGTTGCCTGTCAGGTTGACATCATTGTTTGTTTCGTCAAATGTAAACACATCATTACCCTTTACAGTCACAGAATCGGAATAATATGCAATCTGTCCAGATGTCCCAGCCAAGACGTTGCTACCACCTCCACCACCACCACTACCACCACTATCAAATAACTCCCCAGTGGTTGGATCATATGTTATGACATTGCTTGTTTTTGAAAGGTCTGTGGTAATTGAATCTACAAAAAGAGTATTAGAAATGTAGACATTTCCATTGACTGACAGAGCGTGTACTGGTGAAGAATTAGCTATACCAACATTTGAGGCGGTTACAAATGATGTTGTTGAATTGTTGAATTGTAAAGTATCTGTGGTGTTATTCCCATTCTGTGTGACATCCAATAATGTGAGACCCTCGACCACATCAGCAGGATCCCCGTTATTAAAACGGACAATCTGGGTAATAAGATTTGAATACGTGTTTCCTTCAACACTCAGCTCGTGTTGAGGATATGTGTTTCCACCTAGGCCAACGTTCGACCCTGACACAACTATTGTAGAAGTTATAACTTCACCACTTGACAGGTTGGAACTCAAAACATTTGTGTATTGAGTTGTTGAATTTCTAAAATTCTTTATATAAACTGAATCAATTGCAACAGAATTTAATTCCTGACCAGATGCATTTAGTATTATTGTGTTTGCCTGGGCTGCCGCCTTTCCGGCAAATGCCCCAATTGCTATAGAGTTCTCTCCCTGTATTACGTATTCGGCTGCGGATCTACCGATTGCAACTGAATTGGATTTCTGAGATGTCATACCTGCCGAATCACCAATTGCTACACAATATGTATTTTGACCGAGCTGTCCCGCGAGCCTACCAATGGCCACTGAAAAGGAACCCTGTCTAGACTGTCCAGCTTCTTTGCCAATCGCAACGGAAAATGAGCCCTGTGTGGACTGCCCAGCCTTTTCGCCAATTGAGACGCTGTTCTCTGATTGGCTAATAGCACCAGCGCGATCACCTATTGCCACACCCTTTGTTCCCTGATTGAGATTACCAGCATTCACACCAATGGCTACCGCATTGGATTCCTGTAAGGTTTCACCCGCCAGGGTTCCGACTGCTATGGAGTTGGTCTCTTGTTCAGCCTGGGTGCCGATAGATATATTGTCACCAGAACCCAAAACAACCACATTGCCATTAAAGAATATCTCACCTTCACCCAAACTCAGGACGTGATCGGGTGCCGAGTTGCCAATACCAACATTTGATGAGGTCACGAGGGATGTTTCGGAATTTGTGAACCGAACAGTGTTCGAGGTGACATTTGAAACTGTTACAACTTGTTCAAGATTTGGGGTTTTTGTAACCAATAGAGTTGGGTCAATCTTTAGTAAGTTGTTCCCAGAATTGTTGAAATACACATAATCAACCAAGTCAGTATCGGTTACTATATTGGCGTTTGGAATATCATTTGTTCTACCAACACCCGTAACAAGCAGTTTGATATTTTGACCACCTTTGATGCATACACCAATGTTTTGTATACCATCTAGACCAATGCTAAGTGGTTTGATATTTGAAAGTTGGCCGGGAACGGTATTACTCACGTAAAGAATTTCACCTGGTTGAAAATCACTATCTTGTGATGAATGAAAGTACCCAAATGATATCACGTGACAAGGATCACCTTCATTTATGTTATCTTCCATAAGGAGACCAATTGCTGGCATCTTTGTTGGATCACTTGCATCGGCCTTTTCGATTTTTGGTGTGTCACCAGTCGCGTCGGACACATAGACGGCATCACCCTTAAGAATACCGGCAACATTTGATATAGCTTTTATACTTGTAAGGTCTGCGTAATCATTTATCCACTCATCTCCATCAAATTGTAAAACTTGATACTCGAGCGGATTGGAAATGGTTACATTTGCCAATTGTCCTAGATTCATTTCAACATTTGAAGTCAAGTCAGTTGTGAAGGCGGTTGTTGGATTTGTAAACTGCACCGTGTTGGCTGTCACATTGCCGCGATTCACAACCTGAGCAAGATTGGAAGTTTCAGTCAGAACGGCTGTGTTGGATATCGAGGTTATGTAGCCGTTCGAGTCAACGGTAATTGATGCAACATTCATGTGGGTTGCATTGGAATCGCCACCATAGGTTCCTTCAGAGGCGCCTGTCAGTGATACCATACGCGACGCATTTCCGGTGTACCTGTCGGCGTGAACGTTGCCCACAACGGCCAGGACGTTCGAGCCGGTGTCAACCACCCGTAGATTCGAGCCAACCGCGAGGTTCGACGAGACGACCAGGTTTCCCTCCGACAACAGACCAGCCTCGAAAATCACAACATTGGATGTGGCGTTGCCACGATTGACAACCTGTTCAAGGTTTGAGGTTTCTGTAAGAACCGTAGTATTAGATATCGTGGTTATGTACCCGCTTGAATCAACAGTTATCGTCGCAACATTCATATGGGTGGCATTTGAATTGCCACCATAGGTACCCTCGGCTGCTGCAGTCAATGCGGTCAATTTCGAGGCGTTCCCAAAATAGTACTTTGTTGTCACCACGTTGCCAGAATTCTCAACATATAGATTGGCTCCAACACTCAAGAGATGACCAGGGGCAGAATTGGCAATGCCGACGTTTGAAGTTGTGACAAAGGCGGTTGTGGCATTCTCAAACAAAACTGTATTGGCAGTTGCATTTCCACGATTGACAACTTGTTCAAGATTTGAGGTTTCCACAACTGTAAAGGTTGCGTTCGAAACCGATTCAAGCCTCCCATCTGAACCAATTGTCACAATGGCTATATTTGCCGAGTGATCATCTATAAGTCCTCCGTAAACACCGGGAGAAGCGTCGGTCGTATCAGTCAGGAGTTTACCATTTGAAGTGATATAGGGTGCGCTGAGATTTCCTGTAGTCACTAAAGTATTTGAACCCGTGTCATCAAAATATATGTTGCTACCAATACTTAAGAGGTGCTCGGGTGCTGAATTTCCAATACCAACATTGGCAGTTGTGACAAAGGCAACCTCGGCATTCTCAAACAATACCGTGTTGGCAGTTGTATTGCCACGGTCAACAACGTCGGCAAGGGTTGAGGATGCAGCAATTGTAATTGCATTGCTCCTCATCTCTGTTATCCTCCCGTCAGAGTTGACAACAATCTCTGGAATGTCAAAGGTAAATTCATCAGTCTTTAGGCCATATGTTCCAGCTCCAACTGCTGTAAGAGACACCAGCTGTGAGGCGTTGCCGGAGTAGTAATTGGCCGTGACGTTGCCAATAACCTCAACCTCAAGATGTTTTGAAGTGTCTGGGGTTATAATTGTGTCATATGCACTGCTGTCAGTGTATGACATCACCAGGACATTCTCGTAGGCTCCAGAAGCCAAATGACCAATCAAAACATTGCCAGATGGCCTCTGGATCATGTAGCCGGTGTCATAGCCGTACTCGACATTTGACGCAATCTCAAAAATTGGATCAGTCAGTGTGGTATTATTTGAACCAATAACGGTGAAATTTCCCAATACTGACAAATTCGTGTCAATCCTGACATCACCACCGTCGGTGTAAAAAAAGTTTGGCGCAACCTTTAAGATTCCATTGTCATTGTAGACTACTCCTTGGTCTGTACCAACAACCCCAATGTTACCTATAAAATTACCGATAAAGTTTGTGGCATAAATGTTGGCCGTGTCTGTGTTGTATTGAACATTTGCAAGGTTGGTAACCCTACCGGAAGGGCCGATGACATCGAGGATACGCTTCCTCTGATTGGCGATATTCTCACCCATTACTAATTAGGTATATTTTTTTGTAATCTTAGAGTAATATGTCTGCTGGACTGATTCAACTCGTTTCAACAGGACCCCAAGATGTCTACATCACCGGCAACCCAGAGACATCCTTCTTTGTCAAGAACTACAAGAGGCATACAAACTTTTCGATGTTCAACAGGTCCCAAAACATAAAGGGAAATCCAAAGGCTGGAGGCCTCTCAAAGATACGGTTTGAGAGGTATGGTGACCTTCTCGCCTACACATACTTGACAGTCTCACAGTCTGGCACAAACCAGATCCTGGCAGAGTGGTCCAATGTCATTCAGAGCTGTGACCTTCTCATTGGTGGGCAGATTGTTGACACACAAGATGTGAGCTTCACAGAGGAGATTGCGATAGACATCCTTTCCACAACAGCCGCGAAGAGCTATCCAGCAAGCCTGCACGGTGGTCTTGGGTCGCAATCCTTCTTCTACCCATTCAGGTTTTTCTTCTGCGAGAACTGGAGCTCGTGCATACCAATGGTGGCCCTCCAGTATCACGACGTAGAGATTCGCATCCGATGGTCAGAGAACCTTGACCCAAATTACCTGATTCAACTACACACATGCTACATCTCGCTTGACACGGATGAAAGAAGGATATTTTCAAGGGGAAATGACATACTCATCTACCAGGTTCAAAAGTCTGTAGCAAGCAACGAAAAGATCCAAGAACTCAGCTTTAACCACCCCGTGAAGCTCCTGGCCAGCAGCAACGCCAGTGCAACAACCCAGAACACACTCGTTTCAAGAACAAACAAGGTGAAACTTGAAGCGAATGGCGTGGACATAACAGAGTACAAAATTTCGGTGCCACACTTTACAGCCGTACCAACGTATTACCACACCGAACACGGGTATGCAAACTCGGAGAATATGTTCTTTCACTCGTTTGGACTGAACACAACCAAATACCAGCCAACGGGGACACTCAATTTTAGCAGGCTGACCAATTTCAAGATTCACTGCTCCGAGAATATAAACACACCAATCTACGCCATAAATTACAACATTTTACGGGTTAAAAATGGACTAGGAGGCCTTATGTATTCAAACTAAAAGTCATCAGGGTCAAGTGTCATGTTTTTGTAAATCTTGGTTGTTGTTATGGTTTCACCGGTGAATTCCCCAACCGTACCTAAACGATTTACGGCGTAAGAATCACCATACACATTTCCCGTGCCACCCTCATTTGTACCTGCTATAACTAGTTCAGAACCATTGTTTTGCGTGTCCCTGAGAATGTCATCTACATACAAACGGTTCACTCCGCTATTTTCACCGGCGTTGCAAAACGACACAATAACTGTTGAAAAGCTTGATGTTATTTCCCACACAAGTTCAACATCACCACCTGATACAGACCCGTCACCACATTGGGCATACAAATATGGGATGGTGTTGTAATATTTAACATAAATAATGATACCACGCCCTGAGCCACCTGCTTCGAACATAACCTTTCCGGGACGTGATATAAAGTTCCCAGTTATGTAAACGACACCAGAATCTAAACCAGACAATGTAGATGGCGCTCCATCACTTGCAATGCCACTGATTGTTGAGTCTGCAGTCAATGTGTCTAGGTATCCTGATGGGGTCTGGCTGGTAGTGATAGTGCTTGATGCCGTGGTACTGCTGTTGTTTGATGCGTCGGTGGCAACCGCAGTGTAGGTGTAGGTGGTGCCAGGAGAAACCGTGGTGTCTGTGTAAGTAAAGGAGGTGGTCTGGTTTGTGAGGGTTGCTATAACCGTTCCGCCACGGCTTATAACCACGGTAGAGGTCTCGTCTATGTCACCAGAGACTATCACATTGCCTGCGCTCTCTGTGGTTGTAAAGTTTGATATGATCGGTGGTGCATCTGCTATGCGTGACTCTATATCACTCTCACTGACCCCACTCTGCTGGCTAATCAGGTGATTCGTAGAATACTCTACACGTGAATTCTGCCTACCGGATGACATTCTACTAAGAACCGTCGTAGAATCCATAACACTATCGGTGTACCTATATAGAGGCCTATTGGCAATTAAGGACAACAGGTAATTGTATGAATAGTTAATTCGCCCCATTATCAATAGTACACATTTTTATACTATTGATAATGCGATATCCTGGACGGGTTTCGAACCCGCGGCCTCGGGATTAGAAGTCCCACGCTCTATCCAACTGAGCTACCAGGACGACCTGGTCCAACACCAACGGTGTTGTTTCTCTCCCAGCAGGGTTCGAACCTGCGACTTTTCGGTAAATGTCCCAACACCGAAGGTGTTGTTCCAGTTGCGAAGCAACTGTCCTTAACAGCCGAACACTCTAACCAACTGAGTTATAGGAGAATGGTGCACCAACTGAGTTTCGATCTCAGGACCTTTCGCTAAAAGGTCCAGTTGCGAAGCAACTGTCACTACTAAACGAACGCTCTACCACTGAGCTATAGGTGCCGCTCCCAGCAGGGTTCGAACCTGCGACTTTTCGGTAAATGTTCCAGTTGCGAAGCAACTGTCCTTAACAGCCGAACACTCTAACCAACTGAGTTATAGGAGCCTATTTATATCACATTTTGAACACTTCATAACTAACGAAGCAACTAAGTCTTTAAGACTCTGTCAGGACTGGGGTTCGAACCCAGGCGTGCTTCCACACAAGTGATCTTAAGTTTAGAGCACACACTCCCCTTGGACCGACTCGGGCACCCTGACCCTAACAACGTGTGATATAGTCACATAGTTGTCCCTCAAACAAAAAGTAATACACCTCAAAGATGTGTTTGCGGATGAAATCACAAACAAAGTCGGGGAATGAGTCGTTGTTACACGACTCTACGAGGTAGTCAGTCTCATTGACCTGCTTGCCAATATACCCTGTAACCCACTCACAAACCTCGTGCTCAGCCATTTAGTATAGGCTGAGGGAAAAGTTGTCCCATACCGGGCTCGAACCGGTGACATCAGCGTTGCAGATGAAACATTGAAGTTTCTTGATATACAAAGTATAAGCACTGCGCTCTGACCAACTGAGCTAATGGGACTCTTCCCCATTCATCTAAATGCTCAACTCTTTAAGCTTGTAAATTATGAAAACTATAAGGGACATTGGGTTGCGAAGTCTTATGGCTGTGGTCACTTGACCAACCATAAGAACCTGTTCAAATAATTCAAGACCTCCGTCGCCCAAAACCTCTTCCATCAATGAACCCTTCTTGTAGCCATACCCATCACTGGCAATACACCTACCGAAAAGCACCCACGTGAAGATGGTGATGGCACTGATCCAATTGTACCACCACACATATGGAAGGAAACCACCAAACATCGTATAGAGAACAAACACTGCGTGAATCCAATGAAACAAATCTTTTTTTCCCTCCATATAATATGTGGTTATTCTTTTCGATTGTGTTTCTCTCGATGGCAGTTGAACACAGTGTCACACCTATATGTCCAAAAGGTGCGGTTTTGAGTCTATTCCATCATATACTAACAACCTTTATGTTGCTAAGTCCATTTATGTTTAAGGAGTACAGGCTTAATATTATTGTAACACTTCTTTTGGCACTGGGATGGATACATTCTAATGGAAAGTGTATAGCAACTCAAAAATATAATGAAATCTGTGAAAAGGGTGAAGATGCTAAATTTATGAATATAAAGGAATTCCTCACGCGAGAAACGGGTCTATATTGGGACCATTTAATAGATATACCCCTAATAACATTTTCAGTGTATAAATGTCTTATAACTTAGAAAATCCAATGGAAAAGGTCTTTTTTATTTAACGTATAAAATACTTCAAGTTGAAAATAAATAACGCTCTCAACAATGTTATCTCAAAATAACTCGAATATGTTGTATTTTTTAATATCTCGTGACGCACTTTTTCGTCTTTACAACTATCACTCTTTCTTTTTAAACACTTACTTCTATCTTTATCTACAAGTGAAATAAATCTTTCAAAAACAAATACCACCAATGCAACTGGTATGTTACCTCTTAATTTGTATAGTATCATTAAACTAGTTAAAACCCAGTAGATAGTATCACTTATAACATCATATTTGTCACCAGACTCACTTGATATACCATAACGTCTAGCTATATACCCATCTGTAGAATCTAGTATCTGTCTGACTATACAAATCACAGCCGCGGTTTTATAGTTGCCAATATATATGCTGTATGCTATGTAAAATCCCAAAAAAAGTGTTATAGTTGTAACGCCGTTTGGTGTAAGACCTAGCTTTTCGTGTAAAAACGGAGCTATATTTGGGTTAATATGTGTGTACAATCCAATCTCAAGAGGGAGGGCTTCTCCTTGAGTGTACTTGCTCATTTACTATCTTGTTAATATAAAAAGTTGTACTGATGCCTGGTGTTCTTTGTAAATATACAGCCTCTTTACAAAGGTCATCAAACTTACCAGACCAATCATCTCCCATTATAAGAACATCAGCATCATATTTTTTTACATAATGTTCTTTGAGTTCCATGGATTCTTCTGGAAAAACCTCGTCGACGCATTTTAACTCTTTAACAATTGAACTTCTCTCTTCGAATGAGAAAATAGGATATCTATTCTTTTTTGAAAAATTGAATTCATCTGTGCTGATGCCGACAATAAGCCTATCCCCATACTCCTTGGCTCTCTGTAGAATTTTCACATGTCCATAATGAAATAGATCGAACGTTCCAAATGTAATTACATTTACCTTTTTTTGTTCCATATAATATGTGGTTATTATTTTCGATGTCGTTCGTACTGGCACTCATAACCAGTTTGATTGAAGCAAAAATGAAACATCTAACCTTAGAATATTCAACGCGATTGAATCAATCACAGCACCAATCTTGCGACTTCACCATCTAACAATAGTATAAAAACTGCCAAAAGAACTGATGGATTATTCTTGAAAACAAATAAATTGAGGGCAAGCGTCACAAAGTTTGGAATTTTACAAAACAATGGAACTATTGGGTCAAGTAGCTTGTAGATATACCCCTAATAATATTTTCTGTATATAAATTAAATGTTCGAAGTTGTGACATATGCCACACATTCTCAGGGTATGTTTGAGGAATTGAAGGACAAGGTTACCGTGTTGGGTTGGGGTAAAAAGTGGAATGGGTTCACAGACCGATTTGTAGCATATCTAGAGTATATCAAGGATCGCCCAGATGATGACATCATAATATTCGTTGATGGCTTTGACACAAAGATAAATCGCGATCCAAAAGGTGCTGTGGAACTTTTCAAGAAAAGGGGGTATCGCCTATTGTTTTCAAGAGATTGCAATGATGATAAACACAATAGGAAGTTCGGGACGTGTAAAGACGGAATAACGATAAGTCTTGGGTTATATATGGGATATGTAAAGTATTTTAAAATATTTTTTAAAGAAATGTTAAAGGAAACATGTCGTGATGATCAGGTTATTGCAAATATGAATTGTAAAAAATTTGACTTCATAGATATTGATAAAGGAAATGAAATTTTTTACAATGTACATCCATGGAAAAAAAATGTAAAACAAGATGTATATTTTATAGGGTATCCAGCTGGCAGTAATAACAAGACATTACAAGATAAAATAAAAAAGTTTAAACATATATTATCAACTTTATCACAATTTTATGTGGTACAAATACTTATTGTCACTATGTTATTGAGTGTGATATTTCCAAATTATAATTTTTTAATATTAATGCTAGGGTTTAGCATTTTGCTATTAATTATATACTTTACTGATACAAGTTGTATGCACTTACAATTTAAAAAATAAAATGAACAAAAATCCAATCAAGTAAATTAAAAAATTTAAAAGGTCATCAACAATCCAAGTGAATCCAAGTAGTTTGAAATAATTATAAGTTAAACCTATTTCATCACCACCATACATATAATTTTTTATTTTCGCAGACAGAGTAGTTGTGTTTGATCTATTTGTGCTGTTATTTTCATCAGTAATAAATAATTTCTCGCGCGACTTGTACTTTTTAAAACCAAAATTCGTTTGCAAGTCTATATGAGTCCTGATTTTTAAATTAATAATTTTCTGAGCACCACTTTGACTAACCAGTATTGCCGCTGCTGAACCTAAAAAATAACCAGATTCTATACCATTTCTATACAAACCAACATAATGCAAGTTTATTATATCCCAATCATCTGGAACCTCCGCCAGGGTTCTCTGGAGTTTTTCGTGGAAACCATCCTTTATAGGAAACGCATCATCCTCCAACACAAGCGCGTAATCAACCCCTGAATCCAAAATCATCTGAGCAACCTTCTTGTGACTTAACGCAATAGCAATAACACTATCTGGACAAGTCTCCTTACATAGCCACGTTGTCTCGGAATCCACGAGTGAAAGGTGGTCACCCCTCTTTCCATCTATGGCTGAAACCCTTTGAACATTGAAGCCACCCAAGTCATTCATAGCATTTTCAACTTTGGAATAATTTTCAATCTGACGATCCAAGTTTATGACATATGCGTCAATCATACGTTAAATATTACGGATATTTTTTCTGGCGAACCCAAACATTTGCTATCCATTTCTCACCACTTGTGACGGGTTTGCCTGCGTGATCAGCGCGCTTGTCACATCTTCTTGCTGAATTCAAAGTGTTGAAAAATAAAGCATCACCCTTTTTCAATTTAAATTTTTCACCAATCTCTGGAAACTCAGTCTCACCACCTTCAAACCCATCATTGAGACAGACCAAGACTGTATAAAGCCTCTCATTCTCTGATGTCTCATCCACAAAACAACTTGAATCCTGATGAACATTGTAAAATCCACCAGGCTTGTACCTGACAACCTGAAGTTTCTCGGCATTCTCACTTGGCCTACCAAGCCACCAACACACCCGGTCAACAAGTTTTCCAACAACTGGAATTTTATATTCTAAATAACAGGTTTCACTTTTTCTAATTTTTTCGTCGACAACTCTTTTCTGACTGACTGTCGATTCTTTCAAGTGGGGCTGAGAAGTTTTGATAATTTCATCACACTCTTGGGGAGACAAAAAGTTTTTCCACACACGGGGTTTTGGGTAATATGGGATGAGCGACCAGACGACCAAAATGACAAGAAGTATCCAAAGTATCATTTAATTATTTATTAGAAATAAGTTCCGCAGCCTTTCTTGCCAGGGTGTCGACAGCTTCGTTGTTTGGGTCGCCATTGTGTGCCTTGACCCATTCCCATTCCAAAATCAAAAACCTTTGTGAAACCTTTAAAAGTTTTTTCCAAAGTTCTTGATTCTTGACAGGGGAACCGGATGCAGTTTTCCAATTATTTTTCTCCCAATTATTGATCCACTTGGTGATTCCATCTTTGACATAATTTGAATCTGTAAAAATCTTGGCATTCTTGGTAAACTCGAGAGCCTTTTCAAGACCTTCTATGGCTGCTCGGAGTTCCATCCTATTATTGGTGGTTGATAGTTCCGCTCCACAGATCTTCAGAGTCAAGTCGGAAGGACTTGCTAGAGCAGCCCACCCTCCAGCCCCTGGATTGCCAAGGCAACTCCCATCAGTGTAGATGTTTAACATTTATTAAGTAGGGCATCTTAGATTTAAGTGAGACTCATAAAAATAAATCTGAATAGTATATGATTATACCATTATTCATACTATGGGTTTTCATACACGGAATGGTGTGTCCACGGAACAACAAGAACCCGTGTTGTGTCAGAACCGAATTCTATGGGTTTTCTTATAGCCACCTTTTATTTTTTATACTTCTTGGATATCTGTACCCAAATGATATGGTCAAGTACTTGACACTTGCATTCTTATTTGAACTTGTTGAATACTGGTTGACAAAGAATCCAAATATTGTCGAAAAGCTTGGTGGATATCTATCAACTGCGAAACACCAAGAAAGTCCATTGTGGTTTAGAAAGGTGTATGGAAATGAAAAAAAGTATGAAAATTTTATAGACAGATCACTCGGCATTGAGAGCCCAACTGACCACACCTGGCACTTTTCATTGGGAGAAAATGTAACAAATGTACTTGGATTTTTGATTGGTCAATATATCAGTAAGAACTTAAAATTTGTACCCTATGTGTCCCAAAGATGAGCAGCTCTATTCAGAAGATTTCTGGGTATGGGGAGTGGGAGATACCCCGCGAAGAATTCAAAGTCTTAGACCTTTTGGGAGCTGGTTCGTTTGGTGAGGTCCACCGCGCCAGGTGGAGGGGTACTGTAGTGGCATTAAAGACATCGAATCTGGGGGTGAAGGATGACGATGGTGAATTCAATACGGAGTTTCTATCAATGACGAGGCTTCACCACCCAAACATCGTACAACTCCTAGGGGCATGCACGGAGACCACACCCTACATGATATGTATGGAGTTTGTACCATTCTCTCTGGACAAGATGATATACCGCATTGACAACATTCAACGCCTTAGTATATCGGCTGATGTGGCAAGGGCCCTGGCATACCTCCACAACCGAAAGCCCACATACATCATCCACAGGGACGTGAAGCCCCAGAACATCCTGCTCACCGCGAGCATGAAGGCAAAGATAACAGACTTTGGGATTTCGCTGTTCCGGAATGATGATCATCTCCCATACAAGATGACCGGTGAGACTGGCACCTACAGGTACATGGCACCCGAGGTTCTTAGGAGTGAAGAATACAGCCACAAGGTTGATATATGGTCTTTTGGTATGGTGATGTACCACATGTTTGAGGGCATCCCACCATATGGGGCTATACAATTCAATGACATGTTGCGAACAATAGGCGAAAATGTAATCCCAGAGATACACAATCAGGTTACAAGGACTCTGATAGAGGCATGCCTGAAACCCAAGCCATATGCCCGTACAGAAGCCATTGAATTGGTTGATATCATTGAATCAATCAGGTTTCCGTCAATTCCCCGCCGTCGGCGGCAGTGTCTAGGGTGCATACCCAATTATTGAGCAATCCAAGCGTTTTCCAGCCTTTCCAGTTGGGTCTCCACTCTTTCCAAGGTCATCTTCACCCTCGTGTAAAACAAGAGATCTCCCAATGACACCCCTTTTACCAGTTAATGAAAACTTTTTGGTTCTGAGGTAGACCAAGCCATTGCGAACATTTCCAAGGTCACCAGCGTGGCTAATCGTATCATGGAGTCCGCCATGGGCATACCCGTCAGGATTAAAGTGGCCACCAGCCTTTGAACACACAGGGTGTCCAAATTCGTGAATATGGAAGCCGTGCTCACCTGGAGGGAGTCCCTGAAGCTTTCCCTTTATAGTGACATATTGAGGTCCTTGGATAAAGTCAATCTCAGAACCCTTAAGTTTCCCTTGAAAAACCGCCTTCGCTCTCATAGCAATATCTTAGAATAGTGGACTATTTTAAGATATCGGGGAGATGTTTCGATCATCCGACCCTTGGGTTATGAACCCAATACGCTTCCACTGCGCCACCTCGATTAATAATTGAGACTAAGACTCATAAAAAATAGTAATTTAAGAACAGTTGCTACGCAACTGGAAATTTAGTTCGAGAACGCCAATCCCCCCATACCACTCTGGATACGGAGCACGTTGTAGTTGGTGGCGAACATGTGCATGGTGGTGGAGGCAGCGGCGCCAGTCTTGAGGGTGACTGCCACCTGGGCGTTGTCAATGCGCGAGAAGTTGCAGGTGCCGGTTGGCTGGTGCTCCTCGGGCTTCAGTGCGAAAGAATAGGAGTACACACCTGGGTATGGGTTGCCACCGTGGTGGTTGTAGGGCTGCACCTGGTTGAAGTACTTGCCGTCCTGCTCCTTGAAGCGGTCCTGGCCGTTAAGCACAAGCTTGAAGGTGGACAGTGGGCCAACAGCGCCAGTGGAAAGGGCGCCATCCTCGTGCCACGAGAGTGCGGACAGGTTGGAGTTCTCTGCACCAGCACCCTGGATAACCAGTGGCACGCCGGACTCGGAGGTGGATGTGAAGGCCATGGCGTTACCCGCAGTCGCCAAATCGGCGTCAACCTGGATCTTGGGGTTGCAAGTAAGCGACACATCGCCGGCAGCTGCGTTGGACGAGAAGTTCCACATGGAAGCGTTGGCGGAGGTGTTGGAGAAGCACCACACCAGCTCCTTCACTGGGTGGTTGTAGGACAGGCGCACCTGCTTGGTGGTGGTGGCATCAACGGAGTCAGTGCCAGTGTGCTGCACCTGCTCGATAAGGTACTCGTGACCCTTCTGGGCGAAGCGGCGGCGCTCCTCGGTGTCAAGGTAGACGTAGTTACCCCACACCTTGGGGGTGTTGGAGCCGAAATAGGTCTGGTAGTCCGAAGCCAGGTCGATGTCCAGGCGCACCTCGTGGTACTGCAGGGCGATCAGTGGCAGGTAGAGGCCTGGGTTGCGGTTGAAGAAGAAGATCAGTGGCAGGTACACCTTGCCAGCTTCCCCGGTTGGGTTGGAGGTCATCTTGCCCCACTGAGCCTTCTTGGCCTCATCGAGGCACAGCTCGGAGTACATGCGCCACCACTTCTGGTAGTGCTTGTCGATGCGCTGGCCACCGATGGACAGCTCGATGTCAGCCACGGCGCGCTCAGCCACCCAGCAGGCATCTGGGGCAGCCTGACCAGCGACAGTTGCGAGGGCACCGGTGGTGATCTCGAGGTACATGTCACCGATAAGGTCACCGTTGCGGGCAACGGTCACGGAAAGGCGGCCGCTGTTGGCGGCGGAGCCGTTCACGGTCTGCTCGATGTTCTCCATGGCAAAGTTGGTGTGGCGCTTGTACACCGCCTGGAAGAAGGTAACCTTGGGGTTACCGGTAAGGAAGACATCCTGTGCGCCATAAGCTACGAGCTGCATGAGACCACCTGCCATTGTTGTTTATACTTTACACCAAGAAAATATTTTTGGGTCACCCACACGCACCTCACTCATCTTCCTCCACTCCTCTGCTTCCTTCCTGAGTTTCATGGTATCCTCGGAAAGGTCGGCAATACCTCGTCGTTTCCTTGTTTGGGTTGACCTCCGTGATCTTTTCAACAAGCCTCAGCCAGACTTTCTTTGACTTCGTCCTTACCCTCTCAGCGCGTCAAACTTTTATCTATTTTTCCTTACAGGAGAGTAAAATGGCTGACCCTGAGCTTGAGGAGTCTGAGGAGGAGGGTGAGGAGATCCTAGGGTCAGACGAGGAGGATGAGGGGGAGGAGTACGAGGCTGACATGTTTGACATGCTTAGCTCGTTCTTATCCTCTGAGGATGACAATGTCTGCACGGCGATGCTAAAGGTGTCAAAGCAGTTAGAGACACAGAACAAGATTATGGTTAAGATACTAACCCAGCTGACGCAGATTGCTCAGAAAGGGTCTTAGAAAAATATATCACTATACTACTAGCTATGGAGGTCCACTATATAAACCAAGACAGTGATCAGAATGAGTCTCGACTTGAGATTCTCAAAAACCAGATACAGAACTTGGACCCTGAGAATCTTTTGGCTCTGATAGGTCAGCTTGAAAGGCAGTGGTGTTTGGACTGCCGAGGGGACACACACATCCCTTTCAAGATTGGCTTTGAACAGTTTTTCCGACAGGATGAGCTTGATGGGAACAGGATGCCGAACAGCATAGACATTGAGCGGGTTTTTGCTCAAAACCTGAGGCAACAGAGGATGCTTGGCGAGTGCTATCACAGGTCGGTTGCCCTGGGGGTATTTGATGACGACTCTGTAGACATCAATGGTTCAGAGATGAAGATTTCGTCGCGAATCAACCGTCTGATTGATATGGCGGACGATGCCTATGAAACTGTGTTTCGTTATGCCAGGCAGTATGAACGCATCAATCACCCTACATATGAGCCAGTAAATCCTGATTCCGATCACTCGCTTTTCCGCTGCACAACTATGGACCTTGAGGAAATCAGCCCATACCAGCAGCTTCTCCTGGCGCTCCTTAACGAGACGTACATCAACAACGTTCGTCGCTACAAGGGGCAGTGTTGCAAGCAGATCACAACCATCGAAAACTATCACACAAAGGCGTGGAAACCCATAATGTCGATTGCAGATTTTGTCTATTCGGTGGCTCAGAAGGAGACTCGCTTTGCAGTCTGGAAGAACCTGACGGCGAGGGCTTCCAGTGCGCGGGATGCTATCAAGCACCTTTCTGAGTGCAAGGACATGCAGTTTCCTGAGATTATCAAGAACCGCAGCGTCTGGTCGTTCAAGAATGGGCTGTTTGTTGGGAAGGAGTGGGACCCCAAGATTGGAAGGTACACGTGCCGGTTCTACCCCTATGACAGCAATCAGTATCGCTGCCTGGACCCAACCATCGTGAGTGCCAAGTTTTTTGACAAGCAGTTTGACGCCTTTGAACACATCGAGGACTGGTATGACATTCCAACCCCAAACTTTCAGCAAGTCATGGACTATCAGAAGTTTGATATTGAGGTGTGTAAGTGGATGTATGTGATGGGTGGAAGGCTGTGTTTCGATGTTGGGGACATTGACGGCTGGCAGATTATCCCATTCCTCAAGGGCATTGCCAGGTCTGGCAAGTCCACCCTGATTACAAAGGTTTTTAAAAAGTTTTATGACAATGAGGATGTCCGTACACTTTCAAACAATATGGAGAGAAAGTTTGGCCTCTCAAGCATCTACGACGGCTTCATGTTCATTGCACCAGAGGTGAAGGGCGATCTCTGCCTGGAGCAGGCTGAGTTTCAGTCCCTGGTCAGTGGTGAGGATGTTTCGATTGCTGTCAAGCACGAGAAGGCCAAGTCTATCGAGTGGAAGACCCCTGGTATTCTTGGTGGCAACGAGGTTCCGAATTGGAAGGACAACTCTGGGAGCGTGTTGCGCCGCCTGTTGCCCTGGAACTTTGCCAGGCAGGTGAAGGAGGCGGACCCCCAGCTTGAGGACCGCTTGGATGACGAGATACCAATCATCCTTTTGAAGTGCGTCAGGGCCTATCTTGACTATGCCCAGAGGTTTACAAACCAGGACATTTGGAATGTGGTCCCAAAGTACTTCAAGGCTATCCAGACACAGGTGGCAATGGTTACAAACAGCCTGCAGAACTTTTTGGCTTCGGAAAAGGTCAAGTATGGAAAGGACCTGTTCTGTCCGCAGAAGCTGTTTACGCAGATGTTCAACCAGCACTGCCAGGAAAACAACCTTGGAAAGTTCAAGTTCAACCCAGACTTCTATGCAGGCCCATTCAGCACAAGGGACCTCGAGGTTCGCCTCGAGGCTGTCACCTATCAGGGGCGCGCGTATCCACCACAACCAGTCGTGTTTGGTATCGACGTGGTTGATGACACTGCAAACTTTGGCAATGACTACTAAAATATTGGCATATACTAAATGGCCAGGAACAACTGGAACAACAACAACAACACACTCAATCTAAACAGGCTTTTGTTAAATTTAAACAAGGAGAATACCGCAATTGCTGCAACCCCTCTTTATCCAACACTCTATAGTGTGGTGATAAATGGCGGGGAGGAGATTAACCTTTCAAAGGCATTTGGAATGCCAAAGCCAAGTGAGACTATCCAAGGCATGAAGATTGAGGTTCTTAGCATAATTGGTCGCGCGGGGCGCTTTCAAAAGGTTCGAGAGGCAACAAGGGAATATGGCATTGTTGGTAACACCCCTTTGGACGCGCTTGAATTCAAGATTCGCGTGAATGATGAAAAGGGTGGCACCGTCCGTGTGTACAAGAATGGCAAGATGACAATATCTGGTGGTTACGTGGGTATTGACTACACCC
>Ga0070754_10001559_pt1 | contig 18196 bp, 29 predicted proteins | sample VirMetDEL_Sep_01_FD_75181 | JGI IMG/M metagenome (GOLD analysis project Ga0070754, IMG submission 75181) | Aqueous microbial communities from the Delaware River and Bay under freshwater to marine salinity gradient to study organic matter... | ecosystem: Environmental > Aquatic > Marine >... | reverse complement strand
TAACGGTTATGAAGAAAGTTATAAGTTCTTTGACATGAAAAAAGATTATATGAGACTAGATGAATCTATTGGAGAAAATAGTGAATATTATAGCGATGACGAAGATGTAGGAAAAATGGAAACCGAACTTAGAGATTCGTATAAATCTATAAATTCCAATGACAGTTTTGGATTAGATGGTAATAATCAAACTATGAATATTCAAAACGATGATTACACTAGCTTATTGAATGATATCTAAAAAAACCTAATTGTAAATGAAAGATTCACAAAATGAACATGAAGTTAACGAAAAAAGAGAGGACAAGATATTCAATAATCGATACAATCAGGGAGATGGACTAAAAGACCCTGACGAATATGAATATAGTAGAAACATTCAAGTTGACGCAGGTTACTCTAAAAGTTATTTAAACGATCTTTATGATTATGAAAATAATGTAGAGTACAAGATATTTCTAGAGCATATCTTTAAGATCATTAAACAGGATAAAGAACTTGATGAGATGATCTCTGAAAAAGATGGTACTAGAAATAAATTCAATAAAGATGAGATTAACTTTATCTTTGAAAAAATAAACGCTTTACTGGAGAATGACAAAGAGTATGAGACCTTTTCAAATCCTATTTACATATTAGAAGCTATATCTAATATTACTGCTATGGATTACAAAAAAATATTTGACTTTTTAGAATATTCATATAAGGAAATACTCCTCTCTGAGCTTAATAAAAAATATAAATTCCTAGATTGGAAAATGAATAAAAACAATAAAATGTTTTAACATGGTATCATTAGAAGGTATAAATAAAATATTTTTATTAGGTGATTTACATTTAGGTGTTAGAAATAACTCTATTGAATGGGCTTCTTCTCAAAAAGCTTTTTTAATAGATCATTTTTTAAATAAAATAGAGGAGCAGGGATTTAATCCAGAAACAGATATCCTTATTCAGGAAGGTGACTGGTTTCATAATAGAGAACATACCAATAATAGAATATGGAACGATTCTTTAGAAATATTTTCAGCTCTTTCTAAAAAGTTTAAAAGAGGAATATACATTATCTTAGGAAATCATGATGTTTACTATAAAGACAATAATAGTATACACTCTTTAAAGGGTATAGAAAAAATATTTCATAATGTTCATGTATTTGAAAAACCCGAAATATTGAGTTTAGACGGTATTCATAATTTCTTAATGTTACCTTGGATAGAAGATGAGAAAAAGATAACAAAAGAAGTTGAGTCTTATATTGGAAAAGCTGACTATGTAGTATGCCATGCTGATATTAAAAATTTCAAACTTAATAAGTGGGTTAAACTTCATTCAGGGCTTGATACTAAACTATTAAGTAACTTTAAACGGGTCTTTTCTGGTCACATTCATATCCATCAGGAAGACGGTAATGTTTTATACACTGGAACACCTTTTGAACTGGACAGAGGCGATAGAGGCAATCCAAAAGGGTTCTACGTAATAGATCTAATTAACGACTCAGGCTCTAGTAAAATAGTAGAAACATTTGAAGAAAATACTTTTTCTCCTAAATTTATAAAAGTAGATGCTCTTGATTTAATAGAGATGAAACTTAGTGAAATTAAAAATCTATTTAGTAATAACTACGTAGATATAATGATGAGAATAGACAAAGCATCGGCTTTTCCTGTTACTCGTTTTATGGAAATGATAGAAAACTACGATTATAAAAAAGTAGAATTTTTTACATATAATCCTGAAGTAAGAGAAACAAAGGAGGTACAGGAAAACATTGAAGAAATAAAAGAGTATGATATATATGAGATATTCTTAAACTGTCTAGCTGAGAGGGAATACCCTGAATCATACAATAATATTATGAAGCAATATTTTAATAGGCTAAATGATAAAGTAAAAAATAAAGAAAAAGATTATGAGTAATCTATACACATATAACGCTAAATTGGACAGAGTAGTAGATGGGGACACGGTAGATGCTTTAGTAGATCTTGGTTTTGATACTTGGAAAAAAGTAAGAATTAGAATGATGGGTATAAATGCTCCTGAATCTAGAACAAGAGATAAAGAAGAAAAGAAGAGAGGATTAGCAGCTAAAAAATATCTCATAGATTTAATAAAATCAAACGAGTCTATGTTTATCTTAAAATCACATGGAGTAGGTAAATATGGAAGATGCTTAGGTGAAATTTTTTTAAAAGATACTGAAGTAAGTGCAAATCAAATGATGATAAATGAAGGTCACGCTGTAGAATATCACGGTGGTAAAAGATAGTTTATGAGATTATTAAAATTAAGTTGGAGAAATATATGTTCTTATGGAAACAAACTTCAAGAGTTTACTTTTTCAGATAAACCTGAATTAATACTCGTTGAAGGTAAAAATGGTAGTGGAAAGTCATCTATAAAGGAGGCTTTAACAATTTCACTATATGGAAAATCTGCTGTTAGAAAAACAAAAGATATTCCAAATAGGGTTAATAAAAATGCGTATACTTGTAATGAATTTATTTCATCTACAGGTGATCGTATTAAGATTGAGAGAGGAATTGACCCTAATTTTACTAATCTAACTATTAATGGCGAGGCTCATAATCTTCCTGATAAAAGAAAAGTAGATCAGTTTGTTGAGGATGAGCTTATAAACTTTCCATTCTCTGTTTTTTCAAATACTATAAGTCTTTCTTTTGAGGATTTTAAGTCTTTTATAAAATTAACACCTACAGATAAGAGAAAAATAATAGATAGAATATTTGGTACTGATATTTTAACCGAAATGTCAAATCAAGTTAAAGAAGACTCTAAAGATAATAAATCTAGTATACTTCTCCTTGAATCAGACATAGAAAGCAGCGGTGAAACTCTAACAAAATCTAAAGAGCAGCTTAATTTACTAGAAAATAGCATAACTGAGGAAAAAACCAATGAAATTTTAGCTAAAAATACTGAAATAGAGGATAAGAATATAGAATTAGATAAATATAAAGCTATTTCTACTAAATTAAAAGAAGAGGTATCTGGACTTAACGATAAAATAAAGGAAGCTAATGTTATTTTCAATAAAAATAAAGCAGCCTTAGCTGAAATAGCTAAAAAATTAGATATCTATGAGCTTAATAAGTGTCCACATTGCTTAAGTGACTTAACTGACGATAAACATGCTGAAATAAAGGATGCGATACTTGAAAAACAGAGTATTTTTAGCGAAAAAACCCCTATTTTACAACAAAATATAGACGATTTAGAGGCAGGTAAAAAATCTATTAAAGAAGATTACGAAAATAATCAATCAGATGTCTCAAAAATAGGTTTAGAGATAATAAATCTTCAAGAAGCTATAGAATCCTTAAAAACAAAGGACAATAGCAAGCAAACAAACGCTTTAAATAACATAATAACAAATATCAAAGATAAAATAGAACAGTCTACTAATAAATTAGAGAAAATCAATAAGAAACAGCAGATTTTTACCGATATGTTAGAGTTTTTGTCTGATTCAGGTGTAAAACAGGCCCTAATGAATAAAGTAATGCCTGTTTTAAATTCAAAGATACTAAGTATCAGTAAAAAACTAGATTTTAAGTTTAGTTTTGAGTTTGATAACAATTTTAACCCCTTAATTTCACATTTAGGTGAAGAAATTTCACCAGATAGCTTATCAACAGGTGAACAAAAGAAAATGAACCTTATAGTTCTACTTGCTATGCTAGAATTGATAAAAATGAAAAATCATCAGATAAATGTACTGTTTCTAGATGAAATCTTTAGCTCATTAGACAAAGATAGCATATATAAAACTATTGAAATACTGAAAGAGTTCTCTAAGCAACATGGATTAACCGTTTTTGTTATTTCACACGATCCTCTACCTGAGGAGTTATTTCACAAGAAGATAAGTATAGAGAAGAATAATTTTTTCTCTGAAATGACTATAACTTCAGCCACAGAAGTATAAGTAAAACCTATTAATTGTTTATTGTATAATATTTTATGAAAGTTTACTCAAAAGAAACATTTGCAGAAGCCTATCAGGCAGTGTTAGCAGATTTAATGGGACCAGAGGGACACGAAAGTAACCCTAGGTCTAGTTCTACTAAAGAAATAGTAGATGTATGTATAGAGATACAGAATCCTATGCTTAGTTTATATAAGAATAAGATTAGATCATCTCAAAGCAAGTATATCGCAGCTGAATTTATGTGGTATTTCTTAGGTAGAAATGACGTTAAGTTTATAAGTAGATATGCTAAGTTTTGGGAAACTATACAGAATCCAGATGGAACCGTAAACTCTTCATACGGAAACCTTTTATTTAATACTAGAAATGAACATGGTTTCACTCAATATGAATGGGCTCTTAAGTCTCTTTTAAAAGATAAAGATTCTAGACAAGCCGTTCTTCATTTTAATTTACCATGTCATCAATCTCTTACTAATAAAGATTTTGTATGTACAATGTATGCAAGTTTCTTAATAAGAAATAATAAACTTAGAATGTCTGTTAAGATGAGAAGTAACGATGTAGTATTGGGATTACCAACTGATATTGCTTTCTTTACTGCATTACAACAACAGACGTTGCTTCATCTTAAAGAAGTAGCCTATCCTGATCTTGAACTAGGGTCCTATTCTCATATTGTAGACTCTATGCATATCTATAGTAGAGATTTTGAAAAAGTAGATTCTATGTTACAACATGAATTTATACCTTTTCAATTACCTACTATAAAAAAGCATCTAATTAATGCTGCTTCTATGCCATCTCCATATTTAAAAGAGATTGAAGAAGACATAGAAAATAATTTAGAAGATCCTTATAAGATATCTAATAGATTAAGTTATTTTAAAGAAGATGATATGTTGTCTTTTATATACTATAATTTATTTAAGAATCATTTAGTATGAAACAGAGACTAGGTAAAATAATGAAAATAATACTAGGGATGGCAATATTTTATTTTGCTGCTTGTCTACTAGGATATGTTACTTATTATATCACTTTTAGCGATAGATCTCTTAGTTTTGTAAACTTTTTAGGAATATACGCAATAATATTACAGATAGTTATACTCGTAACAGTAAGCATGAAGAACAATGACAAATAAAGAAAAAGCATATCATATAACCTATTTAAAGATGGCTCTAGTATGGGCCACTTTAAGTAAAAGTAAGCGTAAAAAAGTAGGAGCATTAGTTGTAAAAAATGGAGTAATTATTTCTGATGGTTATAATGGAACACCTACAGGTTTTCCTAATGACTGTGAAGACATTGATGGAAATACTCACTGGTATGTATTACATGCAGAGGCTAATGCTATTTTAAAAACAGCTAGATCTACTCAAGATATAAGTGGATCTACTTTATATGTTACCTTATCTCCTTGTAAAGAATGTTGTAAATTAATTATACAGTCGGGTATTAAGAAAGTAATTTATATAGAAGAATACAGAGATTTAGATGGAATTAAGATATTAAAAACCGCCGGTATAGAAATATTAAAAATAAGTGATTTATAGAATGGATAAACTAAGAGAACTAGATGTTATCTTTATAAAAGAGTTTAAGTTTTTTATTAAGAAGTTTGAAAAAAAACAAAAAGAGGATTACTTACTTAACGTTAATAAAATAATAAAAGACAAATTTAATACTAAGTTCTTAGTGCCTAATCCAGTGCAATCCTTTCTTCTTAATTATGAAATAAAGAAACTATTAGATAAAGCTGTAAATATTAAAAATCAAAAGTATAATAGAATAGTTTTCTTAAATACTAGTATCACATTTGGAGGTATCTCAAATACTATAGCTTTCTTAGATCAGGAATATCCTGAAGTAAGTTTTAACTATTACATAATAGATCCTAAAGAGGATTTTGATAAAGATTTATTTAAAGAAATTTCTCTTGAATTTATAGATTAGTATCCTCCACATTCTGGACCTTCTCCATAACAATCTGGACCTTCTCCATATTTGTCAATAATTTCTCCTAATTCATCAAATTTATTCTTTGGATTAGGATTAACTCTTCTTCTTGGTGGATTCTCAGGACCTTCTTCAGTCTCAATTTCAGGTTCTACTTCAATCTCTTCTTCTGTTTCAGGATAAGGTGTTTCTAAACCTTTAATAATATCTATAGCTAGTATATTTTCAGCTTCTTTTCTAGATATTCCCATGTAATCCATTAAGTCTTCAACTGCTTTATTTAAACCTGCATCGTTTTTTGGATTAGGGTTAATTCTTCTTCTAGGTGGATTTTCAGGTCCTTCTTCAGTTTCAATACCTGGCATTGTTTCAACCTCTTCTTCTGTTTCTATTTCTGCATCGTCTATCATGTCATACCATGCCTCAGAAACTGAATTAAATTCTTGAAAGTTATTGCATTTACCTTCTGAAACTGCTTTTTCTCTAGCTTTCTTAAGCTCTTCTAATTTAGCTGCTTCTTCTTTTAATGCCTTTTGAACATTACCGTCTATTTCTACTGTAGATTTTACAGATCCTTCTAAACCTTTTGATTCATTTATAAAATCTGTAAAGTTACCTAATTTTGATTCATTTGCATCTTCATATTCTCCAACCTCAACTGTGGCTATTCCAGTTAAGTATGGATCTTTATATGTAACAGGTTCCTCACCTTCTTGCTTATATACTAAATCATGGCTCATTGCCTTATAAGTTGAATTGTAGTGAGGATTCTTAAAAAGTGGATCTCGTTTAACTACTCTTCTGTAATCTTTTAATTTATCAGATTCAGATGTTTTTTTACCATTACTATCTCTATCGTATATTAATGAATCGTTTCCTCCAAAACCTGGTTTTTTAAGATCCATGTATTGGTCAAAATTATAAACATCTCTTCTATGTACGTCAAATATATCCATTCTTAATTTCTTAATTTTTATACTTCAATAGCACCTATTCTTGTTTCTTTGTAGCTATCGCACTGGAAGTTTGCTGTTAATTTGTATAATCCATCTTTCTTATATCCTAAATCCATTACAGTTAATGTATCATATAAATAAGCTGGATTAAAATTAAATTCTCTAAATATTTCCTGTGCTTTATTAAATAAAACCACTTTAATAGATCCTATATAATCCTTTTTTAAACCTTGTCTACCATTTAAAGGATCAAACGTTAAATCTCCCCATGCTCTCATCATATTGTAAACATAAGCATCGTTCTCCTCGTTTAAGTTAACCTCAAAGTTAATTTTTAACTGAGCGTCTGTCTTTTTAGGTACACCTGACGCAAAAGTACGTCTAGCGAATTTATAGTATTGATCTACTGTTGCTACACCAGTTAATTCAGGAAGTCCTGTAATATCTGTAACATGCTCAACTAATAGAGCATCATTCGTTCCTTGTATAACCGAAGGTAGATTTATAATTACCTCAAACTGGTTTAAAAATATTGGTTCGTAATAATTAGTAGCCGCTGTAGAGTTATCAAAATGTGGTAAGCCTGCCATAATTGTATAATTATTTTATTTTATTTTATTTATCCTTTTTTATCTAAAGGTTTTTATTACTTGGCAATACTATCCCTTGTTTTGGTGTAGTTTTTCCAAAGTTCATTATAAATATCACAAGATGCACCTAAAAAGTTGATTATACCTACGTATTTTCTCTTTTTTTCACCGTCCATCCTAGCTATTTTTTTACCTAGCTTTTTAGCGTCAGTAGTTGTAAGCTCTTCATCTGGTTTTTTTCCAACTAGTTTTTTAAGAGCTCCCTTTTTTTCTAGAATGGCAAAGTCTTCAAAACTTAATGCTTTTCTGTTCATAATAAAGGAATTTATTTTTTCTTACCGTTACCTACTACTTTCTTGCTTTTTGCTTTAGCTAAAAATTCTTTAGTATATTTCTGGATAGAAGCAGTTCCTTTTCCTTCAACTTTAGAAAGGTCTTGCTTAACTTTAGTACCGCCTTGATCTTTTTGAGCAGTATTACCTTTAGCACTATACTTAGCAGCAGCAGCTTTAGCAGCAGCCATGAATTGAGCGTGGTTCATTACAACATTCTTCTTCATCTTAGTGTATTATTTTTAGTTATTTATCTCTATAAGGACTTCAATTTTTTATAACCAGAGTACTTATATAAGTTATTTATTTAGTATTATATAGTTGTAATATAAAAACTAATTACATTTTGGCAGTACAAAAAAATATGAATAAAAAGGACATTGCAACTAAATATCAGAAATTAACTGATATAGAACATGTTCTCCATAGGCCTTATATGTATGTAGGCTCTACTAAAGCTCATAGAGGTGAGCAACATCTCTTTAATGGAGAAAATGTTTACTTAAAAGAAGTGGTATATAACCCTGGTTTTATAAAATTGTTTGATGAAATACTCTCTAACTCAATAGATGAGCATAGAAGAACTCCTAAACTAGATGAAATACGAGTTATATTTGATTTAGACAATAACAGTATAACAGTATGGGATAATGGAGGAATACCTGTAAAAAAACACCCTGAGCACAAGGAATGGATACCAGAAATGATATTCTCTAATCTCAAAGCTGGTAGTAATTTTGATGATACTCAGGACAGAAATGTCGCAGGTACAAATGGAGTAGGATCTACTCTTACTACCATATTTAGTACAAAGTTTACAATTACCACTTGCGATGGAACCAATAAGTTCTCTCAGACTTTTACTGATAATATGAATAAGAGAACCAAGGCTTCTATCACTAAAGCAAGTAGAGGTTTTACAGAAATTGTTTATTTTCCTGACTTGTCTCGATTTAACATGAAAAATATAGATGAAAGTAGTTACTTAATTCTATATAAGAGATGTTTGGACGCTGCTGCATGTAATGCTAAGCTTAAGATAAATGTCACAACTGTAAAAGATGGCAAATCAACTAAAAAAGAAATTAAGTTTAGAAAGTTTGAAGAGTACATTAAACTATATACTGGTGAATCTGAATATTTCTATGAAGAATCTAAAGATTGGAAGATAGGTTTTGCTAATTCAAAGAATGGATTTACTAATGTTAGTTTTGTCAATTCAGTTCATACAAAAGATGGAGGAACGCATGTAGACTATATTACAGATCAATTGATTAAATATCTACGTGAAATGATTCATAAGAAATATAAGGTTCAAGTTAAACCTAATGATATTAGAAATCATCTCTATGTATTTATTGATAGTACCGTAGTTAATCCTGCATTCTCTTCTCAAACTAAAGAAAAGCTTATAACTGAACAGAAATATTTTAAAACAAGTCATGAAGTTAGTGAAAAAATAGCAAAACTTGTTTTTAAATCTGAAATTATACAATCTGTTTTAGACTGGGTTGAAAGAAAAAAACTAGCAGAAGAAAGAGCAGAGCTTAGAAAGCTAAATAAAAACTTAAGTAGCAGTAAAGTTCTTAAATTAATAGATGCAAAGAAAAAAGGCAATAGAAACGGTTGTATCTTAGGAATATATGAAGGATTATCTGCATTGAGTGCTGTTCGTAAGTTTAGAGATTCACAAACTATAGGGGCTTTTCCATTAAAAGGTAAATTCTTAAATGTCAGTGAACTGCCTAATTCAAAGGTTATTCAAAATGACGAAGTAAAAGACTTAATGGCAGCTCTTGGATTAAAATTAGGTGAAGAGCCGAACGCTCTTAGATATGGTAAAATATACATATACACTGATGCTGATCCTGATGGTGATTCTATCGCTTCACTATTAATAAACTTCTTTAATAAATATTGGCCTGAGCTATTTGACAGAGGGGTCATTCATAAAGTAATGACACCTATTGTTGTAGCAAAAAGAGCAAATAAAGTCTTAGAGTTTTACACAGACGAAGAGTATAAGAAATGGGCAAGTAAAGAAAAGTCTCTAACCAAATGGAATATAGAGTACAAAAAAGGACTTGCCTCTCTAGAAGACGCAGAATACGAGGAGATCATTAAAAACCCTAAAGTAATTAAGATAACTAATGATAAAGACTACAAAGAAAGCTTAAATACCTGGTTTGGAAAAGATTCTGCACCTAGAAAAGTAAAAATTTTAAATATAAACTAACATGAAAAAGAAAGAAAACAACGATTTTACAGAAATAGTTCAATTATTAATATGGGCATATAAGCAAGGTTATATGCATGCAGGAGCAGTTTTAAAAGACACTATTCCTGATGATAAAAAACTATCAGAAATGTTTGAAAAAGCATTAACAGAAAAGCAACAACAATAATGGAAAAAACGGTAACAGAATACTTAGATCAAGACTATGGAAATTATGCTAAATACGTAATTGAAAATAGGGCAATTCCTTCTGTTATAGATGGATTTAAACCTACTCAACGTAAGATAATTCACATAGCGTCTAAAGTTTGGAAAGGTTATAACGATAAGCCTTTAAAAATATTTCAATTAGGGGGTAAAGTTGCTTCTGACGCTAATTATCATCACGGAGACGCTTCGCTTTCTTCAGCTATTATAGGAATGGCTCAATCTTTTAAGAACTCTATGCCATTACTTGATGAGATAGGTCAGTTTGGTTCTTTAAGATCACCTGAAGCTGGTGCTCCTAGGTATATCTCAACTAAACTTAATGAAAACTTTAAATTACTATATAAAGATTTTGAGTTATTAGAATCTAGATATGAAGAGGGTATTGAAATAGAACCAAGTTTCTTTTTACCTATAATACCTACTGTGTTATTAAATGGTGGATCTGGAATAGCTGTAGGGTTTGCTACTAATATTCTAAATAGAAATCCTATAGACTTAATAGATGCATGCTTAAAACAATTATTAGGTAGACGGTATGATGAACCAAAACCATGGTATCGTGGGTTCACAGGAAGCTGCGAGAGAGACTCTTTAAATCCTTCTACTTGGATATTAAAAGGATCATACGAAGTTAAGAATACGTCAACTGTTCACATCTCAGAGCTTCCTCCTTCTATTACCTATGAAAAATACGATAAGTATTTAATATCTAAAGAAGACACCAGAGAAATAGCTACATATGATGACAATTCTAAATCAAATATAGATTACACTTTAAAGTTTAAAAGAGTTGACTTAGATAAATTGGTTAAATCAAAAAGACTCTCTAAGTTTCTTAAAATGGAAGAGAAACAATCTGAGAATTTAACTATGCTAGATGAGAATGGAAAGTTAAAGGTTTTTGATAACGTAAAAGATATTATAGAATACTTTGTCAATTTTAGATTAAGTTATTATGATAAAAGAAAAGCCTATTTAATAAAAACTCTTCAGGAGCAATTAACGGTTCTCTCTAATAAAGCAGCTTTTATTAAAGCTATTATAGATGGAAAACTTAAAATCAATAATGTACCTAAACAAGATATAGTGACTTGGTTAACTATGGCTAAATTTAATGAAGTAGATGGTTCATATAATTACCTATTATCTATGCCTATTCATACTTTAACTAAAGAAAAATACGAAGAGCTATTGGCTCAAAAACAGGAAAAAACTGCAGAACTAGACGTTATTAAATCTACAGCACCTATTGATATGTACAAAAAAGATTTAAATGATCTAAAAAAGGTTCTATCTAAGGCAAGATAATAATAAATAATTATATGAATAGTTCTGATAAAATAAAATTTGCAGTAGTAGGCGCAGGTCATATTGGAAAAAGACACGCTGAAATGATCCGTAGAGAGACAGAAGCTGAACTAGTAGCGCTAGTTGACATTAGATCAAAAGAAGAATGCCAAGCTGAATCATTTGATGTTCCATTTTTTAATTCGATAGATGAATTACTAAAAAGTGATTTGGAATTTGATGTTGTAAATATTTGTACCCCAAATGGTTTACATTCTAAACATGCTTTATTGGCTTTAAAAAATAAAAAACATATTGTTTGTGAAAAACCTATGGGACTTAAAAAGAATGCTTGTGAAAAAATAATATCTAAAGCTTTACAAGTTTCAAAGCAAGTCTTTTGTGTTATGCAAAATAGGTATTCACCACCTTCAGAATGGATTAAATCAGTAGTCACTGATGGTATTCTAGGGGACATATACATGGTTCAGTTAAATTGTTACTGGAATCGAGATGATCGGTATTACAAAAAAGGCGGTTGGAAAGGTACTCAAGAATTAGATGGAGGTACTTTATATACCCAGTTCTCACATTTCATTGATATTATGTATTGGCTTTTTGGAGACATTGATAATATTGAAGGTAAGTTTTCTGATTTCAATCATAAAGAAACAACTGATTTTGAAGATTCTGGATTTGTAAGTTTTGATTTCATAAATGGCGGCATGGGCTGTCTCAATTATTCTACAGCAGTTGCTAATCAAAATCTTGAATCTTCAATGACAATTATTGGTAAAAACGGAAGTGTTAAAATTGGAGGTCAATATATGAATGAAGTAGAAATCTGCAATATTAATGATTATGAAATGCCTGTCTTAAAAGAGTCTAATCCTGCAAATGATTATGGCCCTTACAAAGGTTCTGCAGCAAATCATAATTACGTAATAAAAAATGTAATTGATAGTCTTAAGGGAAGAACATCCCCTACTACAAATGCTCTAGAAGGATTAAAAGTAGTTGATATAATTGAAAGAATATACAAAGTTAGAAATAAAAAATTAAAATAGATATATGAAGGTTTTAGAAAAAAAAGTTATTGATATTGATTACTCAACTAATTTTGTAATATTAATATATTGCCATAATAGCTTTAAAAGTTTAAAGAATAATTTAACTAAAATATTAAAGCAGGAATACCCTATGGAAAAATATAGAATAATCTATATCAATGATGCATCTAATGATGAGACTTCTCAATTCATAAAATCTTCTAAATTTAAAACATTAGATATAGCTAAAATAGACTCTATAGAGACTAAATCAAAATCAGGTATTCATAAGTTATTATTTAATGCTATGAAGCAATGCGATAACGATGAAGTATGCGTATTTTTAAAAGCTGAGGATATGATTATAGAAGAAAAAATGCTATCTACTATTTCTCATGTGTATAAAAACAATAATACCGATTCTGTTTATGATAATTACTCTAAAACCAATAGCCATAATACTCACTCTAGGAAACAACTGACTGAAAAAAATTTAAACAAGTATTTCAATGGATTAACTACATTTAAAGCTTCCTTATTTAAAAAGCTTTCAATGGAGGATGTTCAAGCTGAAGGTAACTGGTTAGATATCTCTTCAACTGTAGATTTATCCCTATCTTTATCTGAATTATCTGATAAAACTGTTTTTATAAAAAACATAACTACAAGCATATATAAACCAGAAATACCTAAAGAATTTAAAAAAATATATGTAGATTACGTAAAAAAATCAAAACCTTTAAATCCCGTTACATGAAAGACTTAGGAAAAATGACACTGTTAGAGGCAATGCCTTATTTAAAATCAATAGCTAAGAATCATAACTTAAAATTAAATAAAGCTAGTGAATTCAAAATGGCTAGACAAATAATGGCAAATTTATATTATACCCAATGGGTTTAAACTTTTTACTAAATATTAGTATAATAATAGTATTAGCGTATTGCTAAAAGGGCCACCATAGAGAGCTAGCTTCTCATCCTTGCCCTGTTTAAATGGATAGAGCTAGATGACACATGAAAAATACAGTAAAACCATTAACCATTAAAAAAATTAAGGACATGGCATTTAACGAAGATTCAGTATGGTCTTCTAACACTCCAGAAGGTAAGCTTGAAATGAAAAAAAGAGCTATAGTGATACCTAGTCCTTGTAAAAATTATCTATGTATTGCAACGACTGCTAATAATAAAAAGAGTGAAACTGTTGAATACAGAAGATGGTTTAACAGATATGGCGAAATAGTTGTAACAACAAATAACCGACACGGAGACTGGTATGACGCAACTAAAAAACATACAGCTATTATTCATTCATCTGACATAAATGAATACTCTAGAATTAAAAAGTGGATAGAGACAACTGATCCTACTTTTACTAAATTCAAACAGTCAAAATAATTAAAAAATAGATCTGCCAGAGAAATCTGGCAGATTTTTTACTAAAACTATGAAAGAACTATTTTTACTTAGAGGAATTCCAGGATCTGGAAAATCTACTTTAGCAAAATCTTTAGGAGGAAAGCATTTTGAAGCAGATATGTATTTTGTGGATCCTGTTACTAAATATTACAATTTTGATCCTACTAAATTAGGCTTTGCGCATAGTTGGTGTAGAGATAGCGTTGCCTCAAGCTTAGCAACTAAAGTGCCTAGAGTAGTTGTCTCTAATACTTTTACTCAGGAATGGGAAATGGAACCTTATATGGATCTTGCAAAGACGCATGGTTACATTGTATATTCTCTTGTAGTAGAAAATAGACACAGTGGAGTTAATGAACACGGTGTACCTGAAGAAGCATTACAAAAAATGCAAGACAGGTTTGAATTAAAATTACGATAATTATGAAAGTAGGAATAACCTGTTCTTGTTTTGACCTATTCCACGCAGGTCATATTAAAATGCTAGAGGAAGCCAAAACCAAATGTGATTATTTAATAGTTGCCCTTCAAACAGATCCAACTATAGATAGGCCTTCTAAAAATAAACCTATTCAATCTCTTGTAGAGAGATATATCCAAGTTAGTTCTTGTAAATTTGTAGATGAAGTTATACCGTATTCAACTGAAAAGGAATTGGAAGAAATATTTATGTCATTTAAATTAGACATTAGAATAATAGGAAATGATTACGTAGGTAAAGACTTTACAGCAAAAGATATATGCCAGTCTAGAGGCATAGAAATATTTTATAATTCAAGAGATCACCGCTTCTCAAGCACTGAATTAAAATCTAGAGTAAAAAATTATTTCATAGACAATGAAGGATATTGACTTAGAAACAAAACAAAAGGAACAGGATCTTCTTAAAAAATTATATGAGTCTCAGGATTTAATGGAGATTTTACTAGATAAAGGTAAAGATGATTTTCATTATTTAATGATTGGCTCTTTAATTAGGAGACTTGAAAAACACTTACAAGACAGTTCTGATTTATTATAAATCTATTTCCAAAATATATTTATTGATATTAAAGCAAGTGATAGTATTAATGAAACTATCACCTTTGGAGTTATTGATTCATTGAAATAATAACTAACCATTACTGCATAAACTATCATTCCTACTCCAAATCCTATAAATCTGGTAGGCCATAATACTCCATTCATAGATTCTGCTGTATGCTTAGTTCCCCATAGATATAAAAAGGAGATAGGTATACCAAATAAAGCTACTATCCATTGATTCTTTTGAAACCATTCCCATTTAAATTGACCGTTTATCTGTATAAACACAGCAATGTGACCTATAATAAAGAAAAATATACCGTATAGTAATGATATTATGTTATTCATATAGATTTAACTGATTATTTTACTTATTAGTGCTTGCGTTTCTAAGAGTTGCTTTTTCTTTATCAGTTAAGCTGGACCAACCGGTGCTAGATAATTTATCTAAAATTCTGTCTATTTCCACTTCATTCTTAAGTTTAGCAGGTCGTCTTCTAATAGGCGCTTTAGCAATAGGTTTTGGTTTTATTTTTAACCCATCATGCATCATATTATTTACATCTTCTATAGAGTCAATTTGTTTGTCTTTAATACTTTTTCTTAGTCTCTCTAAATGAGATTTAAAAAAGCTTCTAGATACGTTTGGATAAAATGGAGTTATTTCAGAATAATTTTCTACTCCATTTGATTTCAGTAGATCGTTAGTTTTAAGTATGGCTAACCTATCGGCTACTAATTCTATGTTCATTAATAGGTCAACTGCCTCCTCTATATCTATCTTAGATTTATAAGCATCCCACATAACATTTTTTCCATATTTCATGTATTGATATTGGTGAGATATTTCATGAAGTATCACATACAGAGCGTCTTCTATTCTGTTATTTAATATCTTATCTGCTATTACGCATTTGTCTGTCTTAGATATTCCAGATGCTCCATATAATGTGTCAAATTCTATTGCTTTGCATCCTGATCTAATAATAAAATCTTTTAAATCTTCTATTACATCTAAGTGTTTAGCATACTTGTTTTTAAGTGTTTCTATAAAAACATTAAGTCCTTCTACTCCTCCTTCTGATTCAAATATACTAAAGCTATCTATACAACCTCTCATTTAAATAGGTATTTTTATTATTTATTCTAAACTATTTTACATTTTCGTATATAATAATATAAAACTATAGTATAATATCAATATGAATAATCTAGGATACTGTTGTATTAATCTATCTCTAAAGCCATTGGGTATTTCAACCAATCGGGGCATGATTAAAAGAACCTTTATAGAAAAAGGTATAGCTTACGCAGGTGAACTTTCTTTAAAAAATATAGTAGACCTTAAAAAGATACTTCAATGGAATGTAGAACATGGCATACGAGTATTTAGAATGTCAAGTAGCTTATTTCCATGGATGTCTGAATACCATTTTAGTGAATTACCTAACTACGCAGAAATAAAATCTAACTTAGAAGAAATAGGTAAATACGTATTAGATAATGATTTACGTGTAGGTTTTCATCCAGGCCAATACTGCGTGCTCCCTTCTCCTACGGAACGGGTAGTTAATAATACCGTATATGACTTAGATAAGCATGCTGAAATATTAGATCTTATGGGTCTTCCTCAAAATTATAAGTATAGTTTAAATATTCACGTAGGTGGTACATATGGCGATAAAGAATCCTCTCTAAAAAGATTTGCAAAAAATTTCAAAAGATTATCTAAATCTACTCAATCTCGTCTTGTTGTAGAAAACGACGATAAAGCTAGTCAATATAGTGTAGTTGATCTTTATAATGGTCTGCATAAAGAAATAGGTATTCCAATTACTTTTGATTTTTTTCATCACCTGTTTTGCACAGGAGATCTAAGTCAAGAACAAGCTGCAAGACTAGCTGCCACTACTTGGCCAGATTATACCAGACCTCTTGCTCATTTTAGCAGTAGTAAAAAACTAAACGAAGATGCTAAAGTAATTGAGCGTTCTCATGCAGATTTCCTGTATGACGTTATACCTCCTATTGGAGAAATATTTGATATAGAAATAGAAGCAAAATCTAAAGAATTAGCTCTATTTAAATATATAGAACAGTGTAAAAATGGTTTTAAAATAGAGAAACCTAAATTAGAAACCCTTTTTACTGATAAAAAAGAATAGATCAAATGAAAACAGAAAAACAAATAATGCTAGATTTAATGAATATGATATTAAAGCACCCTAATCATGCTGAATTAGGAGCAGCTTTGCATAAATATGTAAATTTAGAAGCTAGAAAAGAGAATCTTAGTTTTTATGATAAAATACATAAAACATTAAGCATGTCTAATACCAAAACCTATTAATTATGTTAGAATATTTAGCAACATTTTTTAATGAAAATACTAATTACTTTTTAAGCTTAATTATTACGATAATTATAATCATGGCATGGATATTACCAACAGCCTTACCTATCTATAAGCTTATTATTAGAAAGAATAGATTAGAAAGAAAAAGAGAAAACAAAGAAATGATAATTAATGAATTAGAAAAATTATTAGCTCTTTCTAAAAGTTCTAAAGATCTTAAACAACTTATAGAAGCTAGATTAAAAAAATTAAAAAATAGATGATAGCAATATCTAAAATAAACATACCTATTCTTCATATAAACCTAGACGATACAGTAATAACAGTTGAAAAGAGAGGAACTTATAATAATGAAGATATTTTCTCATGGTCTTCGATAGAGCCTACTGAGTCTACTGAAGTTAATTATAGAAGTACTATAGTCAATGAAGAACAATTAATAAGAAGATTATCTTTAATTTCATATAGTAAAGATCTATTACCTGAAGAACAATATGCAATAAATATTTTCTTAAACAAAAACACAGATGAAGACTAATCTAAAAAAACTAGGTCCACCAAAAAATTTAATTTGGTACGCTTATATAGCAATATTTGCAATCATGTTAGGGTTTCAAACATCTTACATATTCAAGTACAGGGATATAATTAAGAAACAATCTTTCATCATGTTAGATATGGAGAAAGAACTTAAATCAAAACAAAGATGAGTAAGTTAAAAAATAAATTAAAAGAGGTATCTAGTAAGATTTCCAAAATAGGAAGAAATGGAAAAGCAAATTGGATATTCTTTGATAAACCAAAACAAAGATG
>Ga0070754_10001554_pt1 | contig 18231 bp, 4 predicted proteins | sample VirMetDEL_Sep_01_FD_75181 | JGI IMG/M metagenome (GOLD analysis project Ga0070754, IMG submission 75181) | Aqueous microbial communities from the Delaware River and Bay under freshwater to marine salinity gradient to study organic matter... | ecosystem: Environmental > Aquatic > Marine > Coastal... | reverse complement strand
ATTTCAACACCTTCGCTTTTTAACCAGTCATGTATTGCTTTTTGACTTTCTTTAGCCCTTGCAGTTAATATGAATACATTTTTATTACCAAACTTTTTGATTTGATTTTTTAGCTTTTGCATTAACGGACCTGGTTTACCATTTGTAACCCTGTTGAAGTCTGTAAAATCCATTTTCCAACCTTCTTTCAAAAGTTGATCACCAACAAAAGGCCACTCAGCAGAAGCTATTTTTTTCTTTTCTTTTCCTTTAGTAGCAAAAACATAATTTTCACTAACACCAACTGTTTCGTCAAAATCAAATGTAGACATACCTCTAGCTTCTTTCTTTTTATCTCTACCTAACTCAATAGCTTTGTCAATAATTTTAGCTCTTTTTTCTTTTTCACCACGAGTAAGATCTTTAGAGGCAAAACCAACTTTTTTTAATTTTTGTTGAAGATTTTTATCTAATATTTTGTCGTTTTTAATAAGTTCGTTTAACCTTTTTTTACCAACAGACGAAACAATATCTTGGTAAAGGCTTCTTTTAAACCCACTTTCAATACTATATATATTTTTTGCTAGTTCTAAACTTTCAGCAAAACGATGTATACCAGAGTTGTTAACTTTTCCAGTCTGTTTGTCTACCATGTTAAAATCAGTAAGAATACCATATATACCCTTGTAGTCTTTTAATCCTTTTTTTCCTTTAGCTATATAAGAACCATCAGCAATTAAAGCTAAAGACTCAAAAGACTGCTCGCTACTAGATTTCATATGCTCATATTTCACAGTACCTTTTATAGTTTTACCAGGCAAATAAACATAACCACCAGGGGCTAAAACCCTTTCACCTGTAGTACCTATGCTGCCGTTGTGCTTTTTAATTCTGGCAACAAAATTCATTTTATTATTCCACTCTTTAGAACCTTTTTTACTAGTAAAAACCCACTCTTGTAAAGTTGTGTTCCAAAGATCGTACAATTCTACTTGTAGTTTTCCTGTTTTAGAATTAAAATATTTTTTAGCAAGTTCTTTTTGTGTTTTTAAATCACTAGTTTGATATATTTTTTTTAAACCTGTGTAAAAACTAGAAGCATAAGAACTTTTTAAACCTTCAAAATCAAACTCTTTCCATCTTTTTAAGGTTTGTTCTGACAAGATAGACTCTTTAAAAGGTATTTTAATTTTTGTTGCAGTTTCAGCTGGTTGAGTTGACATTAATCTATCCCTTAACCCCATTTTAAAAGGGCTATCAACTTTATCCCATTTAGTTATACCTCTTATAACAGAATAATGGCCAGTAAATAAATCTCTTAATATACCGGCATTACCATTGTACATGTTACTATTTAAAGGTATGCTGCTTGCTAAGTCAAAAGCTTGTTTTTGAAACTCATTTAAAAGATCTATGTCGTTTTTAAATTTAGCTTCTGATATTTGCCAAGTACCATTTTTAGCAAAATTATATGGTAGTTTTTTTGTTTCTTTAGTAAATTTTACTTCGTTTTCTTTACCTATTTTAGCTTCTTGCTGCGAAGCCGCTTCGACCCAATCTTTTATGGCCTCGTATCTTTTAGGATATAATTTTTGAAAAGTTTTTCTGTCTCTTTCATACAAAGCAACGTCCATTATTCTTTGACCAGCTTTTATTTCTATACCGTATTTCTCGTATATTTTTCCTAAATCTTTTGAAGCTAAAGATTCTGATTTTCCAGAAGCAACTTGATTTAACAATGTTTCTATGTTAACATTAGTTATTATTTCTGGATTTTCATTATATTTTTCTTTTAACCCTGTTCTTACAACTTGGTTTGTTATAGCTTTACCAGTTTGGTTTATTAAAGCTGGTAATACCGCTGTAGTTATACCTCTATCTACTTTTACGTTCATTCCAGATATATCAAGACTACCATCTATTTTTTCTATAATACCTAACTCTTTTAGAAACTCTTGTTTGTTCATTTCTATTTTAGGCTGAAGCTCAGTACCAGTTTTAGCTCCTGTATCTACCATTTTAACAGTCTCACCTTCGCCTTTATAAAAAACATTTTTTCTATAAACTACCTTGCCTTTTTTATTTACGGTCTTGTAAGCGCCAGGCGTTCCTTTGGGAACAATTCTATTCATTAAGCTGTTTTCAACACCAGTTGCCGTGCCTGTTGTTTCGGTTAAGTTTTTAGGAAGTGATTCATAAATTGTTTTCCAATTATCAGCTATAAATTGAGCCTTGTCTTTTGTAGATTTTCCAAACATTTCTTTAGTAGATTGTGGGGCTTGATCTACTAACGTTTGATAATCAAGCTTTTCAAGATCTAAAGTTTCTATTTTTTTTGTTATAGCATCTATAGTTTTTTGCTCAACCGGTAGTTTATATATTAACTCAATACCTTTTGTTATGCTAGGCGTTTGAGATGTTCCTGTTGGTGCTCCAGTATTAGCAAACTCTGTTTCAGTAAAACCCTCGGCGTCTCTTGAAACAGTTCTACTAGCTTTATCCATATCTACACCAAGACCTTTTAGTATGTTACCCATTCTACCACCACCATATGGTCCACCACCCCTTAACACTCCTTCTAAATAAGCATTAAAAGGAACATCTCTAAATTTTTCTGCTCTTTTATTATACGTGTTTAATATTTTTAAAAATTCAAAATTCTCTACATACTCCTTAAACTCTTTTTTAGTTAGATTAGAACCAGGCACGTCTTTGTAAAAATCTTTTACATAATTAGTTAATATACCTTTGTTGTTTTCTCTTAACTCAAATAAAACATTTCCTTTTCTAATGTTGTTACCTTGTGTAGGTTCTTTAGCGTCTAATTCTTTATATTTTTCAGTAAGTTCTCTATTATTTTTTGCTTTTTTTAAATTTTCTTTTGATATATTTTTAGAGCCAAAAGCTTGTTGATCTCTAAGTTTTTCTTTGTTTACAACAAACTCTATACCAAGAAAATCTAAATCTTCTAAATCAGCAAGTCTAGCTACTTTAGTTTGTATGTTTAAACCTCTTCTAGCATCCATAGATAGTCTACCAATAAACTCTACAAATTGTTTTACATTTCTAATTTTAGGCTTCATGCCTGTTCCTTCTTCAATTACAGATAGCATTTCTTGCTTTGCTTCTTTAAAAAATGATGGAGCTACTTTTTGATAATATATTTTAGGATCAGTTAATAGTTCAAACATGTAAGCAAAAAATTCCCTTGGCTTTATGTTATTTCCAGCTCCAATCTCTTTACTATAATTTTTACTTATAAATTCACCAAGTGGTGTTCCATCGTAAGTTTTAAAATCAAACTTTTCAAATAGTTTAGATATATTTTTTTGAAATTTAACCTCTGCTTGTGGATTACGATTGAAATAAGATTCAAGACCGGCATGGCCTAATACCTCGTGCGTTAGTTTTTCTGGAGTAAACTTACTTTTTAAAAATAAAGCAACACCAGGATCTTTACCTTTGCCAGGTAAAAAAGCAGCGCCGTCTGCCCCTTCAGGAAATCTAGGGTCTTTAACGTTTTCAGTAAATTCAACTCTAAAACCTTCAAACTCTTTATTAACAGATTTTAACGTTTCATTTATAGGTTGAGTATACATTTTATCAACATTAGACTCAAAGTCTTTGTTATTAGGATCAAGCTCTATGGCAGTTGTTTCGTATTTTGTCATAGCCTCTAAACTTCTCTTAGCTTCGTTTAAAGCTTCCCATTTAGCCTTGTCTTTTGTGCTCATCATTTCGTAACCTTCAGGGCGAACACGAGCTGGCTTACCTTTTTTGTCTAATACAAAAGCACCTTCTTTATCAGCAACAAATATAGTTTCTAAAGCTTCGTTAAAACCTTTTTGACCTTTTTCTCTAGACTCGCTTTTTATCAAGTCGTTCATCTTATTGTCAATTTCAGTTATAGCCTCATATTTACGCCTAGTAGACATAAAATCAGTCTTCTTAACGTGTGTTGCACCAGCTATACTAAAAACTAAACTTTCAACAAGAAGGTCTTTAAAAGTTAAATCACCATAATAAGTATCTATTGTTGCTTGAAAATCTGAATTACCTAACAAGTCCTGTATTCCAGCTTCCAAGACAGTTGCTATTTGAACAGAACCAACACCTACAGGACCACCTTTTATTACTTTTTGAAATAAAGGATCTAGCCATTTAAATCGTTTTTTAAACGGGCTAACACCTGCTGTTAATTGACCACCAGCATAAAAACCAGCACCAGCACCTGGATCAAACCCAGCTGTAAACATTTTACCTTCTTCAACCATTGTCATTATAGCGTGGTATTGAGCTTTTTTCCAACCACCAGCATTTCTCATTGTAGCTAATGTTCTAGCAAAACCCGTTGCTGTCATAGTAAAACCAGTAGCAGCTGATATAACACCAAGCTCCATAAGCATAGGCACAAAATGACCAAAACCTTCACCAACCTCTTCTCCAAAAGTTTTATCTATAGCTTTTATTTGTTCCGCTGTAAAACCTAACTCATCAACAACGCCTTCGGCTATAGCTTCTTTATAAGTTTCGTTGTAAGTATTACCAAGCTTTTCAAATTCTTGAAGCATTATTGCATCTGTAGAACCAGGTCCCATAGAAGCAATTTTATCAGCTTCTTGTGGAGAAATGTCTGTAAAGTGTGTTGCTACAGCTGAAATAGTTGATCTTGCAAATTCTCCAAAACCACCACCTCTATCAAAAGTTTCAGGATCATTGTTTATATAAGTTATTTCATAAAGAGATTCAAGCTCACCTAAATTTCTATACACTGCTGACTCGTAATTTAATAGTTTGTTTTTATCTTCATCGCTCACATCAGTAAACCTAAAAAAATTATCAGCGCCTTCAAAATCTCTACCATCATAACCCATGTCAAATAAAGCTTTTACAGGTACATCTATACTAAGCTTACTTCCAGGGTTTTTTCTTTGTTCTTTACTTACATAACCACCTTCAAGTAATTTTTGATACAGTTCTGGTGAGCTACCAGCACTATTTAACTTTAAATTAATTGTTTCTTTATTTCCAGAAACCCAAAGTTGTTGCAAATTATAAGCTTTTGACTTGTATAATAAATCATGTGCTTGAAAATCTGTTAACTTAGGATTTTTAGCGTGTTCATTAGCAACTTGTGTACCTATGTTGCCACTCATATTCTTTTTTGCTTCGTCTATTTTTCTTTGGCGATACTTTGTGGTTTCGTTATCCATATAAGAGCTAGCAAGCTTTTCATCTTTAGTGTCTTTAGAAGATCCAAACATATCACTATATTCACCCATGTTACCAGCGCCTTCTATTGTGGCTAGCTTTTGTATATCTTCCTTGTCTTTTCTTATTTCAGATTTTAACTGTTTTACCCTATTTTGATCAGGATTTTCATCATTTAAAATTCTATTTAACTCTCTGTTTTTATTTCTTATACTAGCAACAAGATCTCTTTTTTCAAGTTCTTTTTTAGTAAAGTTTAATTCAATTTTTTTGTTAATACCAGTTAAAATATCATCATCTAAAGTTACAGCTTCAACTAAATTTTCTGCAGCGTCTAACTCTAAGCTTTTTGCAGTAATATTATTTAAGGTAGTTTGAAATATAGTATTGTTTTTCATACCACCAGATATATCCATAAACTCTCTTTTATTTAGTCCTGGATATTTTTCTTGCAAAGCGCTAAAAACACGATCATGAATAGTGTTTAGTTCAACATCATAAGTCATAGGGTCTTCAGCCATATTTTTTAAAGTCTCAAACTCATCAGACATAAAAAGGCCAAGCTCATCTCTATACTCAGCGGTTACGTTAGCTGCTATTTCTTCCATTTTATCAAGATCAACAGTTTCCATTATTGGAACACTTGTTGTTTGCCCCATGTATGTTTGATCTTCACTACCTACTTGTATTTGAGGGTATTGAGAAGGTGACAAGCCTGTTTTTTCTTTTATTGCTTTTTCTCTAAAATAATTTTTTTGACCTTCTATTTGTTTTTGACGCTGCTCATCTCTTTCTGTCTCAAACTCTAACTGTTCCTGCTCACTCATTTCAATGTTAACAGGCTCGTCAGAAACAGGATTACCAACTTGATCTGGGATTATAGCTGGATTAACAAAAGTAGCGTCTTGTGCTGCAACACTATTATCTACAGTGCTTGCGCCGGGGTTTTCTAACAGCCATGCGTCTAGCTCCTCTTGCGTTTCAAAAGTGTATGCTCTACCGTTAAGATAATAAGTTTCAGTCATTATAAATTTGTGTAGTTTCTTTTCTCATCGAAAGGATTATGCAAATAATCAAAATTGTTTTCGTTTTCAAGGAATAATCTATAGTTTTTTGCTGATGTAAGCTCAGCTTTAGTATTAGTCAAACCTAAAGCAGATTTAATACTAGGCATAGCTTTTACAACACCTTCCTGGCTTGCTTCAAATGGATTTCCTATTGCAACGTTGTTTTCCTTACCGTCTTGCCTATACATTTGAATTTTAGATGGTCCTAATTTTTTGCCATTTTCATCATTATTTGCTACTTTTCTAAAAACTACTTTATAATCCGTTAAAGTAGCTAAAATATCTCCATCAGCTTTTGTATAATACGTCCCAGTACCTTTAGATTTAGTGTGATCCTGTTTGTTCAAGTCAAATTTTAACATATGATTAATAGCTTTACTAAATCTACCAAGCTTGTAATCAGCAGGATTGTCTATACTTGGATTAAACTCAGACCCAAGAACATATTCACTTGCTTTTCTAGGCTTTTTATCTTCAACAATTTGATTAATATATTTGTCAACGTCTTCATCTATTGTTTTATCATTTCTCATAAGCTGAGAAACTAAAAGTCCTTTTGCTAACTCTTTTTCATCTTTAGAAACGTTTGGATCGTCAAGCTGTTTTTTAAGCTCTACGTTTAATTCTTCTCCTTCTTCAGTATCGCTAAACAACGAGTTGTTTAAATAATAATCAATAAAACTTCTTTTGTTATCAATACCAATAGTCAGCGTGTTGTCTAATAAAAAAGCATTTCTTAGTTTATTACTTTTAAACGATTTATCCATAGTAGTTTTAAACTTACCAGCAGCGGATTTCCAACTTGCCTCATCAGTATAATTTTTACTTGTAAAGCTGTTTGCAGTTTCAACAAGTTTATCAGCTTCTTTAGGTGTTGCGTATTGACTAAAATGATTTATAATTTCCTCTGTGCTTCTGTACTTGTCTCCTCCTTGATCTAAAGTATAAGCATGGTTTTTTTTATCAAAAGCCATAAGAGCAGGGTATTCTTTACCATTAACTATTATAGGAGTTTCTAATTGACCAGTTCTTATTGCTGTAAGATATGCTCGATCTATAGGGTCAATATCAAGAGAATAACCATTGTCTCCATAAAGAGTTTTAGAAAGTTGGTCTAACTCGTTTAATTGCCCAACACCACTTGCGAGGTTATCAATTCTTTCAGAAGCTTCGTTAAGACTTATTACTCCATTAGCATAGTCGTTTCTAACTATCTTTGCATTGTTTTTGTACGACTCAAATCTAGTGTTTATCTTACCTGACTTTTTAGTCAATAAAGCTTCGCCTGTTGTTTTTCGTTTTTCACTATTTATAAGCCCAGTAGCAATAGCAGTAAAGCCTTTTACAAAGCCAGAAATATCTACTTTTGGTATGCTGTATGCAGCGCCGGCTGCTTTTATTATTTCTCCGTTTGCCATATTTATTATTTTATTCCAGCACCGATAATACTACCAATACCACCAGCCATTGAACCAAACATTGACTGTCTATTAGCTATTGATTGCCTAGCACCAGCTACTTTTTGGCCTTCAACGCCCATTAAAGTTGTTAATTTATCCATTTCAAACTGTCTAGCACCTTCTTGGTTTGCAAGTTCTATTTGCATCATTTGATCGTTCATTCTAGACTCTTCTTGTAATCTTAATTCTTTGTTTCTCATTAGTTGCTCTGCAACAGTAAGTCTTAGCTGTTCTGATTGATCTGCAGCTTGCATGCTTAACACTTGTGCTAACCCAGCTGCACCAGAAGAACCTGCAACACCTCTTAATCCTTGTAAAATATTTGCTTGTGATTGTTGAAAAGACCTACGAGAAGCTTCAAAAGCTTCTGTGTTGATTTCCATGTCTTCAAATATATTTTCTCTTTCTAAAGAGCTGGCATCGATAGGTTGAAACTCCATTTGCTCGTACTGAGCCATTCTTTCTTCAAAAGCAGCTTGCTTACTTCTTAAGTCTTTCTTACCTTTCTTAGCCTTATTAGCAGCTAACAATGTACCACCAACTATTAGACCACCCATAAGAGCTGGATTCATACCTGAAAACAAACCACTACTAGCACCAGCACCAAACGCGGTACCTATACCTGAAAGTAAACCTCCTAAAAATTTTGTTGGACTTTTTTGTTTTTTATCATTCATATCTATTATAGTTACATTTTTTATGTTTTATTTACTACTTTCTACCACTTCAGCTCCTATAGAAAATAATTCAATTTTATCAGTTCTTGAGTTAGTAAGTTTTACCTCAGCATAATAACCTAATAAACTACTGTTATTTACCGCTGTGTTTTTTGAAAACATAATAAAATCATTTATTAATGGTGAGCTAATTTGATTTAAAATTTGTATTTTATTACCTTCTATACTTGTTATTTCACCTATTAATGTAGGGGTTGTACTAAACCCATTTGTGTTAGGCGTAGTGTAATACGCTTTATCACCAACTTGTAAAGACGGGTTATCTATCGTGCTGTTAAAAGTTATTTCTACCATGTTATTTTTTTATTCAGTTCCTGCGCCAACAGTAATAAACTTGTTTAAATCTAGCATAAGTTTAAAGTCAGCGTCTGGATATTTTGTTATTAAAACTACACCAGTAATATCTATTATCTTGTGTGAACCTACTATATTTAATTCTGTACCAACTGTAACTGTTTTAGCTACAACCTCACTTGCACCACCAGCAAAAGCAGATATAGCTATACTACCTTCAGTTTCTCCAGCAGTAACAGTTCCAATTAAATTATTGTTTCCAGCAGTGTTTACGTTAAAGCCAGTAAATCTAGTACCTATAGATATACCTCTAGTACCGTTTACAGGTATTGTAACAGAAGAATTAGATGCTGGTAAAACTGTATTTGTTCTTACTGTTGTTGTTAAAGGTCTACCTTTTGCCACAAAATTTAAAAAGCTAGGTGAATAACCAAACCCTGATTTTATTAGTGTTGGTCCATAAGCTCTAAACTGAATACCAACACCATCAGAAATAGTTTGTGCAACAGAAAGTGTTAAAGTATTGCCATTTATAGCTGTTATAACCGGAGAGCCTGATACAGAACCACTGTTAAAATAAGCAGGTACCATACCAACAACTAAACGACTAACATCATCAAGAACAACAGTGGTAGAAGCATCTACAGCTCCATTTACAGTTTTTACAATAGCTGTGTAAAAATAACTATCAGGTATAGAAAAATTATTTGCTAAGTTAGGTAGCTTTAATCCAAAGCCATAAGTATCATGATTTGCGTTTGTAACAGTAAAGTTGGCAGTTACTCTTGTAGGTTTAGTATTTGTAGTTGACCCTGTAGATGACAACGCTGTATCTGGTGGATTAGAAGTGTAATAGTTTGCTAAAACACTGTTAACTTCAGTACCTTCGTCTAGCTCAATATAAACAATTGTTTGACCAGCTTGGTTTATGTTTTTTGAAAAAACGCTCTCACCATTAGCAAGCTCAGTATTAGAACCTGGCATGACTAAAATTTTATAAACATCACCAGTTGAATCAGCAGGAAAATTTATTGTTGTTGAGAAAAACGAAGAACTAAGTTCGCCATTTAAATTGTTTTGAGAATTAAAAGAAGTAGTAAAAGTTTTATTAAAAAAATTAAAATAACTTTCTTTATTATTACCGTTAATTCTTATAACATTAATTAAAAATTTAGCACCAATTTCACCAGTAACTTTTATAGTTCTATTTTGTTTTACCGACGGTAAATCCTTTAAATTTATTTGTATTGAAGATATTCTTTTTTTATTCATAGTGTTTAATTTTGAACATCAATAGCAACGCCAATACCTTGTAAGCTTAAATCAGAGGTATTAGATGTGTTTGCTTTACCTTTTATATAGTTAAACCATTTACCTTCTTTTTCTATAAACTCTTTTACACTACCTTCTTGTTTATCTGTTTTTATCATTTCAACACTCCACCCGTTTATAGCTTGCTCGTTATAAGTATCTAATGTTGATCCTAGCACGCCTTGTATAACATTAGACTGACTACCTTCATAACCTAAAGCATTAAAGCTTTTAACTACAGAAGGCGAGTCGTTTAAAATAGCAGTTATAGAAGATTGGTATTGGTTTCCGTAAAACTCGTTTCTAGGTGCTGACTCAGAGTTGTGTTTAAACAGTTTACCATTTTTAAAAGTATAGTAGTTGTTAGATAAGCTATAACCGTGTTCTAGTATAAAAGATTTAAAACTTGTCCAACCTTTAACGCTTTCACTGTAACTTATTGTTTTAGAACCGTAGTTTGTGAAAGTTTGTTGGAAAGTAATATTATCTAAAGCAGTGTATGATACAGATGCGGCTACAAAAAATACTAAAGTGTTTACTAACTCATCAGTTCCGATAGCATCGTCACCTATAATGTGTACTTGACTATATGAACCAGATCCTACCGGTACTGTAAACCTAAACCCATCACCAGCTGCGTTAAAATAATAACCGCTAATACCACCATTACTTGTTAAGTAATCAAACCTTAATCTATAAGTATCACCAGTGTTTAGATTAACAGGTAAAACTTGATTTAATTGAACCGGTGTTGTAAACGGAAATGGACCAGGAAAAGGTCCTGTTAAAGCTGGAGCGTTTTGAAAAACAACTCTTTCGTTTATAGGGTCAAAATCAATATAGTTGTTTAACAAAGGATCAAAACCAGAAGTTGTAAAAGAACCAATAGCACCACCAGCGCTAAAATAATTTGTGTTATCTACTAGGGTGATGTTACTAACGTTACCTTGAAAAAATCCAGGAGGAGCAGTTTTTGGAACAAACTCAAGTACTCTTGGCATAGGTATTGCAGTAGGCCAAGAGCTTGAATTACCAATAGGTACATTATTTAGTAAAACATTGTTATTCCCGCTGTTACCATCTACATTAGCATCAATGCTATACACACCGTCAGCTTCTATGTGTGGGTATTTATATCCATACTGATCACCAAATAATCTTACTTCTAATTTTCCATTTACATAGTTTGATATTGTAAACTCAAGAGTATAACCATTTGTTGATGCTGGTAAACCTGGAGGGTTTGGAAACATTTGTCTTAAATAAGTAGTAGAATTTGCATTGTTTGTAAACACAAAGCCATCAGTTGCATCTGCATACACATTAGGAGTACTGGCAGAACTTGTTGGCGCTGGGTTGTTCATTAACCAAGGCGGAGCTGTACCACCAGTATAAGTAGCATTAGCATTAACCATGTATATATCAGTTATTGTTATATCTACAGCATTAATTAATATGTTTATATCATTAATATCGTTGTTACCTGTAAATTCAGCTCTTAAAACGTCTGTTGGTGTGTTATAAAAATCACTAACTGTTTGTTGTGTAAATTGAATAAATGGTCCATACGTTATAGGGTTACCAGTTACAGGGTCAATACCGTAATAAGTTTTTAAATTAACACCACTAAAGTTAGGCCCAGGTATAGTGTTTGGAAAATTTAAAGCACCCGTATAAACTATATCTATAATATATCTATCACCTGTTACAGTTTGTACGTTGTTAAACTGTGTTGCAACTTGTTGCAAGTCAATGTTTAGTTGAGTACTATCTAGTTGTATAGAGTCGTTTATTAAAGAAGTAGTAATGCCTGTGTCAACTGGTGTACTTAGAGAATAAGGAGCAGTACCATACATGTTAGCAGCTCCTGATCCGTCGTTAAAAACAGTAACGCCGTTGTCAACATCTGGGCCTAGCGTAACGCCATAACCAGAAGAATCAACAAAAGAATCTGGAGGAGCAATGTAACTTATAGTATTTCCCTGTGCAGTTTCTTGTAAAATTACACCTGAAAAATAAGGCCCGTAAAGACTAGTAGCGTTTAAAGCGTTAGTGTTTGGATCGTTGTCTTGGTTATTACCACTAGAGCTTTTCCATTGATATATATTGTGTCTAACATTACAAAAGTCTGGAATATCTACAGAAGGTATACCATCACCGTTACCAACAACTGGTGTTGTTGTAAAAGCTTCTACATCTTGTAATTGATAAACTTTTTCTACTTCTAGCTGTGATATTGATCCAAATTGGTCAGAAGGATATCCTGAGTGGTCACACTCCATCATTATAGAAAAATTAAAGTTTTCAAAAAGAATTTTTTCATCTTCGGTTCCGTCTGTAAATTTAATATAAACTTCGTGCATAGCTTCTCCGTCATTAAAAAGAGGAGCAAATGCCACTTGAACAAAAGGAACACCACCAGCTTGCAAACCATAGGCGCTTGAAGTATCATTTAAATAACCTACCCTACGACTATTTATAACAGGTGACGCGTGATATGTTGCAAAGTCAGGGTTTGTTAAAGTTGTAGTGCTTTGATCCAAAACATCAACTTCTGCTAAATTAACAAAATTTGTACCATTAGGATCCAATGGTGTGGGATGGGCTGTGTGGTTAAAGAAAATACTAAAACGTCTTCTATTGTTTGGAGGACCACTCGGCCACTGTTGATCAAAATTATTATATGAATAAGCGTTTCTTCCCATAAAAGAAATTCTTATTTCTTCACCATTAAATATAGTTAGGTCATTAGTTGCTGTGTATTTACCTAAAACAGGTGCAGTTACCGTAGAAGAATGTGTGTTGTTAGTAGCGTCTGGCACGTGTTGTCCAGGAATACATAAAGCTGAAGTGTTACTACTAGGGGCTTCTCCGTCCCACATTATTCCTGTACCAACCTCGTTACCTGTAGTTGTATTAAACCAAGGGTTTCCGTCAGATGCTGTTATTCCAAAAGGAGACTCGTTGCCAGGTGGTGTTTGTTGGCTATAACCATCTCTTGTCGGGTTCCAAAGTATCAAACCACCATAACCTTGATTTAAGTTTGGAAAAGATGGGTTTAAACCAGTGTACCAATTACCTGATTGTGTATCGGCAGAAGTTGGCCATTGATCTCCGTTTCTTTGGTTAGTTGTAACCCACTGGTTAACATTTCCACTACCAGTAACAAAAGCCGCAGCCCCACACACGTACAACGCATATTTAGTGTCTACAGTAAATCCAGAGCCAAAGTTTTCATTAAATGGATCTTGAGTTACATCAGTAAAATCAAATTGATAAAGCATAGGGCCAGCACCAAAAGTAGTGAACCCTGTTTGAATAGTGTTACCACCTGTAGTTGTTTCTGGAAGTAAACTATATTGAGGTATTTCTATCAAGTTCATTATTTCAGTGTCACTTTGAAGTGTGTGGTTACCAGTTAAAGTATCTGTTGGAAGAGATATTTGCGGTGATGATAATGGAGTTACATTTGTTGGTACGCCATTTACTACTAACTGGCTAGTTGTTGCTGCTACTGATTGTGATCCAGCGGATAACGAGCTGTTACTTATTAAATTAGAAGAACTGTTTGGGCTTGCTAAAGTTAGGTTATAGTTTTTGCTGTAATTATCGTAAGTACCAATTATGTTATTTGTAGTTTTTAAATTATCTCTAAAAAAATCACTCATACCAGCTTCTGATATAGGTGTTAAGCCGTCCATTGATAATCTAAGAACTGCACCTCTTTGTTTGTCTGTAAAATAAGCTCTATAAGATTCGCTAGCAAAAGATTCTGGGTTTTTAGATATACCATAATCACCAACAAAAGGAGTTGCATCGCCTAGCACATTGTTAGTAGACACTAATTGAGAATTACCATCAGCGTTAAATAAAGCGTCTTTGTTAGAAGTTATACCTACAACTTTATCTTCACAAAAAGCAACTAAGCTAATTCTTCTTTGAAATAGTTTTTGTATACTACCATACGTAGGGTTTAAGTCTTTAGTTATTTTTTGAGCAGAAATAAATTGATTTAACTCGTTAACACCCGATGTAGAGTTATATATACCAGAGTATATTAAACCGTGTTTTCTATGTTCTTCTTTGTAATCTTGCTCTAGTGTTACAGAAGCTCTAACGCCATTAGATATTTGAGGAGCATTGTAATCATCTCTAATTCTGTCAGACTCAATACCATTACCGAAGGAAAAGCAATTATACCAATTTAAACCAGTATCTAATGTGTGGTCAAGCTCTACGTAAAAAGAGTATATTAAACTAGGAGATGGGCCTTGTTGATTAAAAGGACTTAGCCCTGTAATTCTACCACTAGTATAACTACCATCAGGTCTATAAAACCTTATTACAGAGCCAACATAATTTATAGTAGAGCCAGTAAAGGTACGCTTGTTAAAACCACCGTCTTTGCCAGGAGTACCTAGCGTAAAATCTGGTCCATCAAAACGAACATCATTGTCGCCATCCCAACTTCTTACAAAATTTGGTTGTGTAATATTAAACTCGCCACCAGGCATAGGAAAACCATATGTATATATTTCTGCTCTTGAACCAATTGGAGCAAAAATAGTGTTATTTTCTGATGTTAATCTAGTTGGGTATGCTTGGCTGGCTTCATAATATATATCCAATCCAGTTTCTTCTTTAGGTTCTGTTTCCCTTACCGCTGGTACGTCTTTGATTTGTCCTGCTAAAACAGTTGGGTCGTCTGAAAGAAATTGTATAGCGTGTAAATCAGTACTAGCCTCACCGTCAGCGTCAAGTATATTGCTATCATCTAACAAAGTAGTAATATCTGTGTCTATTTCAAATATATAAGTAACTCTCCTATTGCTTCTTTTTCCAAAATCAACTATTCTGTCTTTTAAAACGTCAAAATCAGTAGGAGTACCGGTGTTTAAAAAGTCAATAGCAGCTTCTTCTACACTATCACCACCATTTACAACCATAGTAGGATCTGCTACATATTCATGATCTGGGTTTTGGTTTTGCAAACTACCAACTCCATCATATTTTTTATAAGCATTCCAAGGCGTGTGATTGTATATTCTTTTTACAGACATACTTAGTATTTCTATAACTTGTTCGTTTGCGTCGTGTGTGAATTTAAACTTACCACCTTTTTTTAAGTTAGAAACAAAGTCTCTTATAAATCCTTCTTCATCTTCACTAGCGGGAAAACCTGGTTCCCACTGATTTTCATGTATTGTTTTGTAAATAGAATCATAACCCTGACCAACGCCTTCGGCAGGAGGATCTAGCTGTGCATCCTCGTTTGTATCAAAGTTACCTTCCATGTATAAAGCAGTGTTAACACCTGTACCACTAGTTTTAAAAACACCTCCACCCCATATACCTTGCAGGTAAGCACCAATACTTTGAGGACCTTTTCTAGGAGATGTTTGACTTAAATTAGTCCACTCTACAGCAGTGCCATCATGTAAATCTACACCTGGGCCTAAGAAAGATAAATGTAAATATTTTTTACCGTCTTGTAGAGAGTATGTTAAGTCTTTTATATAACTATTAGAAATAGGACTTGCAGATCTCCATCTTCTATATCCTTTAAAAGCGTCAAGCCCAATAGAAGGATCAGAAATATCTGCAGTGTGAGATAGGTTTGTAGATTCTACATAACCCTCCATACCGTTAACATACCTATCAGCGTCTATACCGTTGCTACCGTTCCAACTAAAAACAATAGGTAAAGAATCTTGAGGAGCTTCATAAACAAGCAATGTATTTGATGTTTGTAAATAAAAATCTGTAACACCGTTTTCTGTTTTCCAAACAAATTCTTTTAATTGCGGAACAAGGTAGCTACCACCCCAAGTTTGTCCAGAGTGTCTGGCACTCTTACTTTCGCTCCATTGACCAGCAACAAAATAAGAATTGTCTATAAAAAATGTTTTTCTACCATAACTAATTTGACTACCAATTTCAGCGGCGTAGTTAGGGCTAGTAAAATCTTCATTTTCTTGCATAACGTCATTCCAAGCATTTAGAGTAGACGTTGTGTTTACACCACCATTAATACTAATAAGCGCATCGTGCGCGCTAAGTGCTGGTAAATAACCACTTGAATTAATAACACCACTGCTAGGATCAAAACTTGAACCCACCGTGTCAACGTACCATCTAATGCTTTTTTTAACTGTAGCTACAAAATTATTAATTAAGTTTGGTTGGCCTATATTTTCAATATTATTTCTAGCAGCTGCACTAGCTACAATTTTTACAAAAAACTTACCAGAAAACTCATCTAAATCTTTTTCTTGTTTTCTTTCAAAAGTTAAAACTAAATCCGTTTCTAAAGTTGTATTGGTAGTAGGATCATTAGCAATATTGTTTGCATTTGCTAGCTGGGCATCAGCAAGTGTTATTGGTCTATCAAGCTTAACTTGGTAGTTATTGTTAACGAAAAGTATTGAAACAACTTTATATCTTTCAGAAGCTTGAACATTTTCTTGACCTACTTTAAAAGACAAATACATATTTTTAATATACATATTGTTGTTGTCACCATCATTAGTTAAAGAACCAGCAAAACAATCATTGATCCAAGCAGCTCTATTAACGTAAACCATATCAGTTTGATTATCTATTCTTTGGTCAGTAACACCGTCAAACAATGTTGTGGTTAAAAAGTCATTATTAGAGTTTCCACCAGAACTTTGAGTTGCTTCACCAATATTTAAATATTCAAGTAAAATAGCTTCTGGAGCTTCGTTTGATATATCTAATACTTTGAATTTATTTTCTACATTTATCTGCTCTTCATTACCAGCAATTTTCTTCTTTAATATTATATAATCTTCTAATGTGATTTTATTTCTTTCTGCAGATGGAAAAGAAATCCATATATGGTCTTCTTCTTTGTCAAAAAGATTTAGTTTAGAAGGAATATAAGCCCTGTCCATAACCATGTTGTAGTACTCATTACTAGTTTCTTTTATGTAGTACTTATAGTAATCAGCCCAGCTAGGTATTTCTGTATTTAAGTTAGCTTTTAATTGTAGCGTTTGACTTGCAGATTTTCCTAAAGTTGATTTTTCCCAGTTAAACCAAGGTATTTCAACATAACCATCATCTGACGTAAACACTGTTGTTTCTCTACCATACTTATCCCCAAAAACAAAGCCAAGTTGGTATTTTCTTTGTGATTTTATAGAAGGTACACCACCTTTTTCAAAAGAATAATTTGATTCTCTAAGCTGATAGTCTGCTTTAAATAAATCTGAAGTAATAGCTTGGCCTGAAGTGTTTATTAAATTATAACCTTGAGTGTAGTTACCATACACTAGTCTGTTACCTGTTATTTCTTGTGCTAAGGCTTTTTTAGGAACAACATCAAATGGTCTTAGTAATTGATTCTCTGGTAAAGCGGCATATATACTTTCAGAATTTACAACATAGTAATTACTAGACCAAACCGGGTCATCATATTTTATTTTCTTAATAGAATAAACTACATTAGTACCTTCTTGTTTATATAGTATTTCTATTTCAACAACATCAATAGGAGTGTCTTTTGTTATAAAGTCATTTATTTCTACAGACTCTGTATTGTTTAACATAGCTGTGTTGTAAGTCTCTATTGTAGAGTAAGCATCATCTTTACCATAGCCTTCAACATAAAGCGGGTTAAACATTACATTAGTAAAAGGTGCAAAAGCAGAGTACTCTCCGTCTTGGTATTTGTATCTATATGAAAATCTAGGAAATATTTTCTCAAACAGTTTTTTAGAAGTTTGAGAAGTCGGTGCAACGGCTGTTGCGTTAAGAGTTATTTTTGGATTTTTCTTTATTACTGTTATGTGACTTTCGTTTATGTCACCTTTGTTAACTCCATTAACAATAAGTTCTGTGTGAGCTATAGCGTCTAAATCTGTGCCAGTCTGATCTGTACCTGCTATACACGTTTGTACATTAATCTTTTTAGGCTCGTTAACATTGTCAGTAAAAAATAACAAGTCATCAATAATGTTTATACCTGTTATAATTTCTTCAGAAAACTTTAACGTGTCTTGTTTTTTGTCTACTAAAACTACTTTTGTCTCTTCGTTATCAAGACTATATTGTAGTATAGCGTCTGTATTACCATCGTTAGTAACAAACCAATATAAGTTATTTGTTTTTTCATCAGAAACACTTGCAATACATTTATAAGAAGCT
>Ga0070754_10001550_pt1 | contig 18286 bp, 18 predicted proteins | sample VirMetDEL_Sep_01_FD_75181 | JGI IMG/M metagenome (GOLD analysis project Ga0070754, IMG submission 75181) | Aqueous microbial communities from the Delaware River and Bay under freshwater to marine salinity gradient to study organic matter... | ecosystem: Environmental > Aquatic > Marine >... | reverse complement strand
CTTTCGAGTCCATCTCTATAGTTATCCCCCACCTGAGAAGCAAAAGCGGGTGCAGCTATACCTAGACGAGCCAGCTTAGTGCCAGCCGTGGCCGCACCGCCAACAGCAAACGTACTCATCTGCCCCATAACATTCGCAAAATTCGGTAATGCGTTAGAGAGAGATAAATCTTGTTCCGCAAGCTCAGGTAAGAACATGTCGTCAATAAATGTTTGCGTCTGAGCAATGTCATACATCTGCTCAAATGCACTATATCCCTTCATATCACCGAGAGACTGCTCGATTACAAACGGGGTCTCAACAATACCTCTAGTCAACTTAAACCAGGCAGAGCCAAGAGCGCCAACGTTTTCTCTCGCGCCAGCAGCAGATACATTACCACCCTCTTCATAAGCCTTTAACCTTTGCTTTCTTTCTTCAATACGAGCCTCATTAGCTATGAAGAATGGATGCTGTTGTAGAGCTTCATTTTGAGATTCATATTCCCCATAGTCAGCATCAAGCTTTTCTTGTGCCTCGGCAAACTTGACCATAGCAGGACTAATTTGCTCATAAAGCTCGTTAGCGTTTTCTGACAGCTCGTTTCTTTTTCTAATAAGAGAACTGTACTCTCCGTATACGTCGCTATCTAGCGCTTCATTAAACTGAGCGGACAGCTGCTTCCTTTGTTCAAGTATGCCGTTATACTCCTCTACAGCAGCGTTGTATTCGTTAATACCTACCTGACTGGCTGGATTAATCCTTCTCTCTTCTTCTATCTGATTCTGAAGCTTCTTGACGTTGGTAGAGGCAACAGCAAGCTGGTCGTCCATAGCTTGAATACGCTGAGAGTCATTCTGTATTCTGCTGAAAACCTCTGGGTTCTCATTCTTTTGGCGTTCTATTTGGTTGTCGAGGTTTGTGATTTCGGTATACATACCCTCATACTGCTCAACCTTTTCGAAGTTTTCTCCAAGCGTTTGCCTAGCTTGATTTAATATGTTTTCAGAGTTTCTGCTGTAGTTGGCAGCAAACATATCAGCTCCCTTTCTTTCGAGGCTGTAATCGTTTGCTATCTTCCTATCCAAGCGGCTTTTCGCAATGTCTTGAGGATTTACATGGCCAAAGTTGGTGAAAGCCAAAGCAAGAAAAGTACTGGCCTTTCCAACAAATGACTCGTCTTCATCGCTCTTAATTCCAATAGCCTTCTCGTACTCAGGACGATTTGTGTCTTGGTAGTAGTCGGTCATTGCTCTGCCAAAGTCAATCTCACCGTTCTCGTCCTTAATAGCTTCGAAATAGTCCATGCCCATCTCGTTGCTTTTATACGAAACCCAGTCAGCCATCAAAGAGTCATCGTAACGCTTTTGCACTTCGGCAGCAGCACTGGAAGCCGCATTTGATGCGTTAAGAAGGTCTTGTGCTTTAGCGTCTAATACATCTCTGCCAGCACCACCTTGCACATATGCCTGAGAAGAAATAAGAGTATGGTAGTCCCTGGCCGCTTTATCGGCAGCAGCGTTTAGTACGGCTAACCCACCATCCTCGTCATCGTATATTGCTTGAGTGGCGGGAGAGATGTACTCCGTAGTTTCTAACCAGCCAGGCTGACGCTCCATCGGAGCAACGTCTTGCCCATCGACCGAAGGAGTCTCGACATCGGCTGGAGGAGTACCCTGACCTTCTTCGTTTTTTTTTTGCCCTCCTGCAAAAGCAGAAGAGAAAGCGTCTAAATCAGCGGTCTTGAAAAGACCATTGTTTTTGCCTAAATCGTAAAGCTTTGATATCTGTTCTTCGTTAGCCCCAGAAAAAGTCTCAAAAGAGGTCTTTTCTGTGATTAAACCCTTAGATAGATACAGGTCGTATAGTTTTTGTGTCTTATCGTCCATTATTTATCGATTGGCTCATTGTCCTAATATACTATCACCTTCGGCTCCAGTTGAGCCATCTTCCTCGGGGAACTCATTCCAGTCTTTTCTGTTAACTCCTTGAGCAAATCTGCCAGCTGCGTTCATCAGGTAATTAGATAGCTGATTAGAAACTTCGGACATATTGTATTTTCCGTCTCCGTCTGGTTGGAACGTTTGCTCAAACGCTAGTTTCCTGTTGGCATCGTCCTCACCTGGAACTTGAACAACAAGCTCTCCTCCATCGCCCTTTCTATACATAACGTTAAGAGCAATTTTTTTGCCTTGAACGTCAACCTCTACAGGAAGTGTGTATTTAGTAGCATCCGACTGATTAACAAATTTGTTAATTTCAGTGTTTATTTTACTAACAAAAGCGTTTTTTGATTCGCTTCTCTTAAACGCATTGAATGCAATTGCTTCTGTTTCTCCTTGGAGACCAAACCTGACATTAATCTGTCTGTCGGTTGTAGTCACCATACCCTCTGATTTCCATCTGTTGCCTTTAGATATATGCTGGTCTACTTGTTTTTGTGCTAATTCAGTAAATGAATTCGCACCCATTTCCCTCAGATACTCATCTTTGTTTAGTTTACCTCCTGTAGTTCCAGCAATCTGGTTGAAGTAATACATCTCAAGAGCCTTCTCTGAGGTATTGTTTCCAACTTCCTTAGTCAATTGTGGGAATTTGCTGGTCAACTCTCCTCTTATGGAGTCAAACTCGTCAGCACTAAGAACCTCTCTTGTTCTAACCTTTTGACCGTTAACCTCTTCTACATTAGAGATAAACAGCGGATATGCTGAGTAAGCTCCCTTTGAGTCTCCATCTAGTCTTTGAGTTCTCAACAGGACTACCTCTCTACCACCACCGAGGTCAACCGATATGTTTTCAGTAGCCAAGTCTCCACCTTGAGGGTCGGTAATTCTAGTTCCAACGCCCTGAAGCAGATTGTCGAAGTCGATAAATCTAGCTCCCGTAGATGCGCCGCCTCCACCGTCTTCTGTGGGGCCGCTCATCATAGCTGTTTTCATAGATTCAGGAACCGTAGACATTCCAATCTGGGTCTGCTGCTGAACCAAAGCTTCACCTACCTGTCTTATTTCTTCATCCTCAGAACCAATCAGCTGCTGTATAGATATGGATTCTGGATTGCCTAGTTTAGCAAAAGCATCTGGATACGTAGACTCTATATAAGTTGCTACACCCACAGCTCCAGCAGGAGCAGACATAAGCCTCAGCGCCTCGTTTCTAGCTTCTTCTTCAGAAGCGCCAAATCTAGTTTGACGTTCCCTGTAAAGCTTTCCGTCTACGTTTTGGTCTTTGTACGTGGTTCCTAGCTCTCTTTCTTCGAGAGCAAAATTATCTATAGTATAAGAGGTAAGGTCTTGACCCCTCATCAATGTTCTTGTCAATGACTCACTGGCGTCTGGATTCATTATCCAATTACCGTTTTCGTCCTTGGAAACTGCCGAAGTATTTACCTGAGCGCTGATAATAGCCCTGTTGGTATTTGCCCTCATGCCGTACTCCTCTTCTTCAGCGAACAGCTTTACATTGTCATTAGCCGCTGCACCCAACTGCTTATCCAAAGTAACAGCCTGCAAAAGCTGATGCTTCTTACTCATGAAGTCTTTCCAGGCATTTGGATTGGCCATGGGGTCATTAAGCTCCTTGGCGTTGTCTGCTACGTAGCGGAACAAGTCCTGGTGCATAGCAGTTACACCCTCGATAGAAGCTTCTCTTACGCCGCTGAGGTCGATAGAAGCCACATCAGTTATGGTCTTTTTTACCTGCTCGTCCCTAAGTCTCTTCTTCTGAACTTCTGCTCCGACCAAGTCACTGAGGTCTAAGACCTGAGCAAATCCTACGTTCTTATATGCTGGTTGCTTAGCCATTATTCAAAATTGTACTCATTATGCATATTTCCAGACGGGAACGTATTAAAAACCCTAGAGAAGGAGTTTCTTAAAAAGCTAGTCTGCAAGGGGATTGAATTAGACTGGATAGATGGCGTGTTAACGCCGAAACCAGCATTAAAACCCATGCCCCTAGCTGGGTCCCCCATTTGATAGCCTGGTTGAGTGTTTATGAGCATTCCTGAAGACCTTGTATCTACGGAGTCGAGCTCTGGCGTGGGAACAACTTCGTTTGTTTTTTGGTCAAACAAATTAATGCCCTCCATTTTCAACTGTGTTGCCCCTTTCAAAGCCCCAAAGATATTCTGCATACCAGCAGCTTGGAACTGCTGAGCGGCAGCCATCTCTTGCTGGAATGGTTCAAGCTGATTCAGCATGAACTCTTTGTCTTCATACTGAGCGTAGTTAGACCGTACATCCATAAGTCGTTGGATGTTTCCTAGTCGCTGTTGAGCGTCAGCCGAGAGCAAACTCATGTACGAATCTCTTTGTTGTTGAGCAACGGTACTAGCTGCTGCGATACCCGCCTTCCTGTCGGAAAGAGCAGAAACCTGAGCCGCCCCAGCTCTCTCTATATTCTGAAGATATTCTTTCTTTTGAGCGTCGGGCAAGCCGTAATACTGCATACGCTCCGCCTGAGACATGTTCGCCTCGATAGCGTCTGGTATCCTATATTCTGGCCTTGTAGCGTTCTTGGCGGCCTGAAACCCCATGAAGGATTGCAGGGCTCCGACTCCCGCCTGTACTGCTAATGCTGTTCCTATTGCCATCTTACAAAGTTAATATTTTTTTTTTGACCTGTATTGCACCTTGCTTTTGTGGCAAGAATGCATGTCTTTTATTTTTTGCTTGTCGTCTCTAAACTTCTTTTCCTTGGGTATATTCCTGTATCCCTTATGCAGTCCACCTGCCTTACCCATTGTGTCTGAACGATTTAACTAAGTTAACGTTTGCTGCAAACAACTCCACCTTTTCGGTGCTATTATTTGTCAGTTTAATTGTAGCTGCGTAATCTCTAATTCTGTCACCCTCGATAAGCGGGTTTTCAACATTGGGCGTGTTGACATCAAACAGTATGTCAGAGTAATAGTAACCCTCTCTCTTGTCGAAATCGGTTACCAAGAGGTTAGTTTCCTGACCCGATGGAGTGGTGATTTGAGGACAAGCCCAGGCATCACTAGACTCCAGACCTATCGCCAAGAATACCTTCTTGTCTGAAGGAGAAGCGTTAGAGACAAACTCAATCATTGAGAAGTGGTCGTCCCCGTAGAAGTTATTTCTTTCTTCGTTTGCGTTGTGCAAGTAGAGGTTGCCATCTTTAAAGGAAATTAAGTCCTTAAATATGTATACCATCGAATCTGGCACAAAGCTGTATCTAGATGACCATCTCTTACTGGGCTCGTGGAAAGCAATCGTGGTAGCTCGGAAGTTAATGATGTATTCTCCGTTGTCAGGGTCAAACCCACCAATTACCTTTCCGTTGATTACATCTGGGTCAGTAAGCTTATCCATGAAGTAAGTACCCATTCCATACTCAGATATAGGAGTCAAACCATCTCTAGAAAGCCTCAATACAGAGCCTCTTTTGGCGTCAGTGAAGTATATCCTACCTCCGAACTCAGCAAAGCTTTCTGGGTTCCTAGAAATGCCGTAATCGCCCTGATATGATATGGCATCAGACAACACATTGGCCGTAGTACCCACAAGAGTGCCACCACCTTGGTTGTCGAAGATTACGTTCCTAGACACCATAGACTTGTTTACCTTGTCCTCTTGGAATATGATAAGCTGGTTGTCTTGAGAGAAAAGCTTCTGGATAGGGCCATTCGACCTATCGTATTCCTTGAACGGAAGAACCACAGGGTTGAAGTTTGAAAGGCCGTTAATCTTAGTGCCACTCACGTAAGGCATAGAGTACGTAACCTGTGCGGTGTACCTGGTCTCTCCTTGGTCGTTATCGGAATAGTTTGCTCTACCTCCGTCTCTGTATTTAGAGTATACCGTATCTGATATGCTTGGAGATTCGCCTATAAAATAGGTAGTGTCTTCTTCGTCCTCTAGTGACCGAACGGATATATATACATCTCCTCTGCTAAACGTGCCCTGTGGGTATAAGTGGGCAGTAGTAGTTATAGGGTTACCCGTCCCAACCCCATATGTAAATTCCCCTATTGGGAACTTTTCGGAAATCTCGTAGTATATCTCATCCTCCGAAGATTTATTGTTTTTCCTTTTGTATATCTCAAAAAACAAATTTGTGTAGGTATCGCCGTTTTCACTATAAGCGGCCTCAAGCTTTGCATTTCTTGGTATTGTGATGATATACTGACCAGGTGTAGTAGTGGTGTTTCCGATATCGTCGATGACGGTAGTTTCCCCTGGGAAATCCTGTGCTTTTATGATGGGCAAATCTATTGTCTCATCTATGTATTCCTGAGAAGCATACCTCAGAAATCTAATTCTATCTCCAGGGGCAAAATCATAAGAGACGGTAGCGTCGTCTGTCTGGTTGTTGTAATCGGTAATAGATTTTAGAGATATGTTAATGTGGTCTGAAGTCATCTCTGGCGGTATATTACCATATGTGGCAGGGTATTCTGAAGCTACAAACTGAACGAAGTCATAGCCAATAGAATTTCCAGAGTAGTACCAGCTGTAGTATTTAGCCCATGAAGGAGGAGCGGACGTTATGCTCCAATTGATATTAGCGACAAGCTTCTCAAGACTAGCAGTATCTCCACGCTCATTCAAATGAGGAACATACACAGAGTTCCCCACACCGCCTTCGTTAAGAATATTTAAAAGACTGTGCCTTCCGTAATCATCATGATATGCCAAAGCAAAAGAGTGATAAGCCCCACCTTTAAACGTAGAAAAGCTATTGCTCATAGGGAAAGAATCACCGCTATTAGCGCCAAAGCTACTTATTCTAAGCTTAAAAGAATAAACACCTATAGTTCCTGCCGTTTCTCCCGTATTGCCTACGTTAGAGTAGCCACCTAGAATATTTGCAGCTAATTGGTCAGTCAAAAACCAGTAAAATCCTCCATGGCTGTTTGCGCCCAAATAACCATTTATCGCGTCTATTAAAAGCTGGGTTTGAGAACTTCCAAACAAAAGAGACATATCTGGGGTTTCGTTCTCTGACAAAAAATGAATTTTGTCAAAAAACTTCAATCCAGAAAAGCTATTACCTTCTGAGTTTTCATATTGGTGAAAATTGTATGCTACCGTACTCCAAGGTGTTGAAAGAAGAAACGCAGGACTATAGCATCTCTCCACACACCCGAAGCATTACCAAATGCGTACATTCCGTTAGAGCCTACAAGGTCATAGTCAGAGAGATAGTCGAATAAATATTCGTATGGATTTGATACGTCTAATGGAATACTTACAGATATAATATTGTTTTCTGTGGGTGGGGGAGTAGAAAATACACTATACTCAGATTCTGCCCAGGCCGATTCCATACTGTCTGAATATGGGCTATCATCTTTACCAGACGAGAAAGCAATTTCAACATTGACACCAGGCTGTAAATTATAACCCGAGTTCTCAATTATCTGCTGAAAACTATCTGCCGTATGCCTAAACTTTCTTTTGAGGATGGCATGCGAAATCGCATTTGTAGTGTTGTTTTGGGGAGAATCGCCAAGAAAAATAGCTTCATTTAGCGGTTCGTTTGGGTCTCTGTAATTTTTGTTGGCTTGACTAATTCCGTCGCTTAAATAAACGGTAGGGCCGAATGTAGGTGGGTTTTCTAAGTCATTTAGATACTCTGATATAGCCTCGTAATCGACAGAAAGCTGTGCGTTTACCTCGTGGTTATCGTATCCAGACAAGTAGTTCCCATACACCAACTTATTACCATCTACAAGCTCCTGAGCATTTGCTAATCTAGGAACGTCGTCAAATGGTTTAATAGATTCATTGATTTCTAAGAAGGTGTAAACACCATCGTTATAGAAAGAGTATACCTCCTCCTGATTCACAGAGTTGGAAACATCAACATCGGTAACCAAGAAAAAGTCAGAGTCGTTTTCGCTAGCACATATTTCCACTTTTCTGACCGTCTCATGGCCTGAGTTAAAGTATATATTGATGTAGTTGAACGAGCCTTCTGAAACTATTTCCGAGTTGCTAAACGCGCTCAAGAAGTCTAAATCAGTATACGTGAGATTACTCGTAGGGCTCCAAGCTGACTTCTCGTTGTCGTCGTATACATATCTGTATTTAAACTTGAAGTACCTGCCGTCTCTTACGTTGTTTGTCTTTACTGTATCGTCAGTGAGGAAGTTGAAAGTGGGCCTCTGAACGGGCTGAGCCTTCATAGCGTAAATGAACTGCTCTCGCTCTAGGTCTGTTCCGCTCTCCAAAAGTGAAGAATACCCATCGGGGTCGCCAAGCATATGCTTAGTAGCCTTCTCGATATTTATCTTTCTAGGAGGATTGTAGTTATCTGTCCAGTAGAGTAGACCCTCAATATCGTTAATGTGATTGATGAGGTGGTCTTCACTAAAGTTCAAGATAGAGTTTACAAGAACTACCTTGATGAGTCCGTTCTCATGGAAACGCTCGTAAATCCCGTGCAGCCCATTTGGGCTATACACAAACCAAAATACGGAGTCTCTCTGCTCAGAAGCGTGAGAACCGATGCATTTAGCTCCTTCTTCAAAGGCGTATCCAGGCGGTAACGGCTTTAGGACGTTCCCCTTGACGTTTTCTACGGCTCCGACATCACTTCCATCGGAAGACATGACGCGAACGTTCAGAGCGTCTCTATACGAGCCGTTCTCAATTATTCTGTCGTCCTTGTCTGTGTCGAGACCACCATAAAATACTTTCTTGTCTATTGGCATGCCTTAGAACTTTGGAGCTGATTGTACACCCTTTCTGGCCATCTGCATAGCCTCGTCCTTGGTGAAGCTCTTCATTCTCGCTCTTGCTAATCTCTTTTCGCTATAGTAATCCCTTCGCGCCATTTCTTTTTCTGCGCCTGGTATGTTTCGCTTACTTCTGAGGGACCTCAATCTGATTCCAGCTCTCAGTGCTTCTTCAGCAAATGCGTGGACATTCATCTCCCCCTCTGGAGAAGTGCCATCAGATATGTACTCCATGAGTATTGCATTACCTGCGGCAAGACTGTCTACCAGAAGCTGATTGTTTTCTCTGTCGATTCTATAGTAACCCTTGGAGCTCTGACCGCCTCGAATTCCAAACCGCTTACCTACGAACTCTCCATTCTTCAAGCCCTCAAACCAGTAAACCGTATCTACTGGCGTCTCAAACTCAATATCAGGCGTCCTAGAGGACACGAAACCACAGTCGTCATATGATTCCACCAAGCAAAGCCCTGGAGCCTCTCCTAGAGGCGCTATGAGGCCGTTAGTGCATATGCCTATCTTGACGTAGTTTACGAAATCAGCAGGAAGCTGGTAACGAGTGTTGTTTGGGGATTGTGGCTGAAGCTCTACAGAGCGGATATTCTGTATCACGTCAAAGTTCAGCTCTTTCAATGTCCGAACTGCAAACTCAGTATACTGCAAGAGTTTGTGGTTGGTGTATTGACCCTCCTCAATGAGTACACTTCTTACTACTTCGTTTAATGATACGTATTGGCTCATAAGCTTATATCGTCGTTTTTGTTATCGGATGGCGCCTTGACACCGTAAATCTGAGCCACCTGAGAAACTATCTCAAGCGCCAGTCCGTTAGGGATAGCGTACTCGTCATCATCAGGGATAGTACCAGAGACAGCCACCATTTTAATTAAAAGGTTGCATTCCCAGTCATCGTCTATATCGCCGTCAAACCACAACTTTTGATTTTCGACAAAATAAGAAATATTATCTAACTTCTTTTTTGCCGCCATGCCCTTGAACAAAGACATATATCCATTACGCATAGGTACGAAAGGAGTGTCCTCATCTTCCAAAAGGCTAACATGATATACTCCAATGTCGTGTGGTAATGAGAATACGTTGTACTTTAGCTTCAGGTAATGTCTTTTTCTAGAAGAGTCGTATGATGGTTTATCAGTGTAAGTGTTTAGGAAATCTCCCGCAACATATCCCTGACCCTCCGTCTGCAAGTTTTGATACATCCATTTAACCACAGCAGCATCACGCGCCTGGTCGATGGCAATCATAATCTCTCTCAGGTCAATGTTTCTGTCCTGAGTAGGTTTAAACCCAGAAACAAGTCTAAGAACCTGTTCCGCTAAAGACCTTCTTGTAACCATTAGATTCCTGCGTTTTTCTGAGTTTCACTATACTGGACAAGCTGAGGTTCTCTCAGGTTGATTCCAACATAGCTCAATATCTTTGCCAGCATCTCATTCAATGTTTCGTCTGGGAACTCCAGATGAATAGAATTGTTTGCATCGTATACGGGCCTTCCGTTTACGAGATTGTATGCCCAGTTAGGCTTTACTGGCCTTCTGAGGTATGTAAGAACTACGTTCTCTGAGTTGTCTGGATAGAACTGCAAGCCTGCCTCATAAAAAGCCACTACTGGGTAGTCTGGCTCTGGGTTCACGATAGAGCTATTCAAGATGTAACCAAGCTCAGAGTCGTCAACTACACTAACCTCCACTTCCCTTCTGTTTATCGTCATGCCAGTTCCTTGGCTAACATTTACAACACGAGCCGAAGAATAGTGTACGTAGTCTGTTGGATAGTTCAAGAAACCACTGCTTAAAGGCAACTCTGATTTCTTAATAAAGATTCTCAGGTCGTCAGATATCTTCTGAGTCTCTTGATAGGAGTATTTTGGAAACGGCTGCATTGGGCCAGCAACCAACTCTGGGTTGCCAAACTTCTTCATAAACATTTCCATCTGAGCCCTATCAGCCAGCATGTTGAATTCGCTGGGCTTAATAAAACCAGATTGTTCTTTGTTGGCAAAGAATTGTACAGCCTTATACAGTTCGTTTACATCAATCATATCACAATATTAATACTTTCCTCTTCGTGACTTTGGAGAGCTCTTCTTAGAGCCTCCTTTACCAGCCCATAGGTTTTTACATGCCCAGTATCTAGCCGTGAGCTTGTTTGTCGCTGAACCACACTTGTGACGAGCTTTAAAAGACTTCCTGGCGGCTTTAGAGTAGTTGTGCCCATAACCCTTAGCGCCAAAGTGAATTATCTTCTCCTTACCATTAGCGCAAGCCTTAACCATTCTCTTCTTCCCTGGTCGAGTAGAAGGTCGTGGTCTGTTGCAGGGCATGTTTGCTTTGTTTACTCTCTTTTTAGCCATGACTTATAAAGTATTATTTCTTTTTTTTATTTTTCTTCTTCTTGGCTTTTTTAGCTGCTGCTTTTCCCGCTTTCGTGTAAGGGTACTTTTTTCCGTTTACTACTGGCATCACTTCTTTTTTTTACGTTTCAAACTCTTTACTCTTCTGGCCTTGCCCTTTGGCTGACCTATTCTTTTCTTTTGTGCTATCCTGCTTCTCTTTTCAGAAGCTGTCATCTCAGAAGCCGTCTTTGGGGTTTTGCTGCTAACTCTTTTCTTGGGTCTGCAATATGGAGTACCTCTCTTCTCTCCTTTTCTTCTTCCACATGGCTTTCCAGTACGGACGTCTATCCATTCCTCCTTAAACCATCTTCTTAATGCAGCGCCCTTGGCAGTTTTCCGTACAGCCATTACTTCTTCTTTTTCTTCTTCTTCTTTTTACCACCAGTTCCCCAGTTGGCAGCGCCAACCTTTCTACATTTAGCAAGTGCCCCGCTAGCGTAAGCCGAAGGCCATACTCTATATCTAGACTTTACCTTATAGTAGCACTTGTCTTTCTTGGCCATTACAACTGGATGTACGGGATGATAATAGAGAATTGGTTCCGAGACGCTGTAAACGTTCCAGAATCAATGGTAAACGTCACATTTTGTGAATTAGTAAAGTATGTGGGTGAGTTGAATGTTGCGTTGTCATTCAAGTTTACTGACCCTACTGCTCCATTACCATAAACAAAGGTTTCGTCCCAATCAGATTGATTTTCTAGGAAGTTTCCTCCTATTTTTAAAGTAACTGTAGCCGCATCTGCGGTAGCGGCGGTATCTAGCTTAGACATTATTCTATCTACAAGCACAATGCAGTTTGCTGGAACAGAGCCCAATGTTACAGAACTACCAGAAGAACTAATCTGACCAGTGAACCTTAAAATCAAGTTTTGAGTAGATGCGTTTTCAATAGAAGAGAAAGCTAATGTTCCAGCGCTGTCCTTAGAGAGATAAAACTTCTGACCAAAAGATGGGGTTTGTTGAGGGAGCTCCTCAGCAATAACTCTACTTCTAAACAGCTCTACCCAGCTAGTGCTAGAGGAGATGTATCTAAGAGCAATGAATCTTCCCGCGTCATTAGCATCAGACCCACCTCTTAAAGTAAAGTTTGAACCACCCACAAGTGCGATGTTTCCATCATCATTTATGGTTACAGCATTTGTGTTTGCATTTGGCATGACAAACAGTATGTCCCCGTCCTCGAAGTCTCCACTGATGGTCTGTAGGTTTCCAGCACCATTTGAAAATCCGAATCTCAGGCTGCTAATAAACGAATCCCTAACAAGAGTAACACTTGTTTCTGTATTAGCTAATGATTTACTGTCTGAAGGAAAGTCCTCAGATAGCGTCTTAGGGCCGAATGCTGGCGCATCAGGAAGAGCTCCGAGAGCTGCATTAGTAGCTGGAATACCAGAGAAGCTAATTGTAGAGTTTATATCGTTTTGGGAAAAGGTAGCCGAAGTGTCTCCACTTGTATCAAACTTAAACTTGAGTTCATCTTCAGTCTGAAGAGCCCGTATGGACATGATTCTTCTGTAATCCTCGTATGTGTTTACTTCGATAGAAGTGATGAGATTGTTGTTAGAATCCAGTATATAAAATACGCCCTGTTGAAATTTAGTTGGTATGGCCATATTATAAATCTTCTGATTGAATGGTTATGTTGAGCGAAAGGTCGTTGGTTGTAAACTGTTCAATATTGCTTGAAAACCAGTAAGAGCCAGGGATGAAGAAAAAGTCTACCCAACTGCTTTTTACATATATCGCTATGGTAAGCCAAATAAGGTTGCTAGTATTTCCAGAATTTGGAATTACCGTCTCATTGATAATCATAGCCTTTATATTATTGCTATTCATGTTTTCCCACTGGGCATTTCCAGCAGTACCATTAGCATAATTAAGGCTTAACTGCGAAGTCCAGTTTGTGGATGCCGTAAGGGTATCGGCAGATATGAATACGTTGTATACCGCATACGTATTATTAGGCATTACCTGAACCCTGTTGTATCCAGTATAGGCATCTGGGAAGTTACCCGACTCGTGTATGTATTCAGCTTCTAAACCATTAGAATCCCAGTTGTAGCCAGTTGAGTTTTCAAACCCATCTTCAGCATCAGGGAATGCTATATTCATTCTGAACGACAAAGTCTTGAGTGCGTTTATACTAGTATTTGATGTAGTAATCGCAGCATCTAAATCGTCAAGAATACCAGTTACGTTTGTTGCGTTACTGTGGTCAAAAGTGTCAGTAACGGTAGAAGCTCCAGATGAACCCACATATGCTTCAAGGTCGTCAATGTCTGTAGCATTAGCCCCAACAGCAGAGTCATTACTGGTCTCGTAATTCGACAGGTTTGTGGTATTCGTTAAAATCGAAGTGTTAAGGCCGCTATATGCGGTAGTTGAGAGGATAAAATTGCTAAGGCTTGTTGTGTCGTGCCCAAGAATAAACGTACCCTCTGGGTCTTCATTTACCGTAATAAATGTATTTCCACTTGGCGTAACGGTTACATCTCCATCTACATTAGAAGCAGCAGGGTTTGTGAAGCTTCCTACATTCCCAAGGATGTCAAGAACCATAGAGCCGTTAGTCGTACCACAAGTACATTCAGTAGTGGTATTGGCAATCTTTTTTGCTTCTTCAACATAACCCTGAACCTCTGATACTTTACCGCAGTTGATGGCGGATTGCGCTAAACTAAACAAATGAGCCAACCTATCGAGGTCAGCTGAGTATCTATCCGCGAGAGTTTTGTTAGAGCACTCTACGGCTTCGTAACGCTCGTTTGTCTTTTTGATAGCTGTATACATACAGCAAAGACCGTTGTCGTTTTCTACGGCCTGGCTTACAATGCTTCGCTTAGTTCTTTCAAAAAACACACTTATATCTCCCGAAGTACCATAAGTAGAGTGAGTGTACTTAAGGGCCTTGGTCATGGTGCTAGTCCAAGTGCCGATGTAAAGAGGGCTGATAGTGTAAGTAGTGTATGCCGAAGGAATTGATACGTCCGATAGGTTAGCTTCTGGTGGATATTCAACATTTACAATCCTTACGCCTGTGGGAGCGTTAAAACCCTCGAGGGTGAAAGAATCACTGGTATCAGTCCACTTAATATTAGAAGCTGGTATGTTGGCCGCCAAAGTTTGACTTGGAGTAAAGTCAGTAAACTCTATGGGTACTTTTATCGTGGTGTTGTTGGCTGCATCATTGTTGTCAACTACAGAAAAAGACCATTCATGATTGTACGCTGATATGGTCTCATTTAAATCCGTCACTGATACGTCGTCAACTGTAACGCTTGTTGCGGTTGTTAGCCCTGGTTTTATAAAGCTTACGGTATAGTCATCTCCAGATTCAGCCAAGAAGTTGATTCTCTTATAGCTAGTTGAGCCGACATCATATACCTGAAATGTAATTTTCATCTTTTATGTCTTAGTCTTCGTTTAGTTCTTGGCTAAAGCAAGTCATTATTTAAAACGTTAAATATAATGATAATTCTAGAAAGGGGTTTTACCCCCTCTCTAGATTACCTGAGTAGTATTATTAGCCGTTCACAAACTGACCGTTCGAATCTAAGTCTACTAAGTTACTCGCCAGAGTAACCTTGATGACGTCAGAAGCTACAGTAGAAGTTACATTAAGGTCTAATCCGTTAGTTCCGAGCAAAATAGGAAGAATTTCTTTCTGTCCTGGCTGAATAAAAGCAAAAGCAACGTCGGTTTGAGCATCTTTCCTAGCGGTTAGAAATCCTTTACCAGCTTCGATAATAGCGTATCCATACAAAGTGTCTCCAGATACTGCCACATGCAAACTAGCGTCTACAATAAGAGTGGCGGTTGCTATCGTTTCGTTCAAAGTGTACGAAGCGGTTTCAATAATCACCTGCTCTGGCGGGACCCTTACGAGAGCGTTGCTATCGCTTGCGTCAATAAACTGAATGTACTTTTCGTCAAAGAAGTTTAACGAATCATTTTTTGGAAACTTGCAATTGACTTCGAGGAAGTCATTTACTTGTTTCATTTCTGGTGCGGTCATAGAATGGTTCATTTTCTAAGTTTTTAAGAATTTTTGGGTCTACCTCTCGTTGGTTTTTTCTCAACATCAGCAGAGCCTCCATTCATGAGCTTTTCAATGTGATTGTAAGTTTCCTTGCCCTCGTTTTCAAAAGTCCACTCGGCAAACGCCTGGCGCATATCTACGCCCAATGGAAGAACTTTTACTGATTCTTTTTTACCAGATTGAACCAAGAAAGCCTGTCTCTTTGTAATGTCAAAATACAAGATACCTTCTTCCTCGGCTTTTCTTACTTTAGAGACTCTCTTCATCACAGGGTCGTTGTAAACGTCCAGGAAGTATTCTGGTTCGTTTCTGGCAGTTCTGAAGACGTCGAACTTAATCTCGTCGGCGCTACGGTCAATATTGATTCGAGCAGAGCGACAGAAATCAAGCAAAGATTCAAAATCCATATTTCTAGCTATCGTCTCAGCTTCATATGAAATGTTGAACTCTTCGTTGAGCTCTTTAGCTTCCTGCTCGTAATTCTCCTTTTTGAAGATGGCCTTTACCCTAGTGTCTCTATTTTCTTTAGACTCGTTCCAATCCGAAGCGTCTAAAAAACTAATGATATGAGAATCATTTTCATGAACGTTAAGAATGCCGTTTGTAAATATGATTCTTTCTACCAGTGCGTTTTTGCTTTGCTCGTCTTCAAATATTGAACGCTCACCCCTGGCGCATCTGATATATCTTCTTGATTTTGTCTTTTCATCGAAAATCAATTGTTTAGCAGATACGCTAGACGTAAGTGGATAGAGCCTCCCGTAAGAGTTTTCTGATAATTGTTGTGAAAGAACGTAAGTAATCATTTTTATTTAGTTTAATTTATTCAACAAGAGTAAAACTAGGAGGGGGCGATTCCCCCTCCCGTTTCACAAATAGAATATCTGATTATGAGGTTGTTCCGTTAATCCAGATGAATCTGTTGTTTGCAAAACCTTCAAAACCGCGCTCGGTTCTGTAGTTGAGCTTCAATTGGTCGATACCGTTGGTCTTAACGTCCAAGCCTGCACCGCCTTCCATCCAGTGCTCCATCTCACGGCTGTAGCCTTCGGCTGCCTTGTAACGGATTCTCAAAGAAGGAATAGAAGCTCTTGACTGAGCATCACGCTGGCTGTCCATAGGAATGACACAACCCTTCATCTTGTAACCAATAGCACCCAACATCTCTGGGTAGCTGAATGGGTCGTACTTCATCTTGTGGAAAGTGTACCCCCCCAAGTAGATAGAAGAAATGCCGAACCCAACAGCCATCTCTTGAGAGCCATTGAATGCTCCGTAGGAAATACCACCGTTTGCGAATCTATCGTCAATAGTCAACCCCTTGTCGAAGTACAAAGACAAATCGTGGCCCAAAAGCAACAAGTTTTCTTTAGCCCCTCTCTGTGAGTCAAGGGTGTCTACGAAATCTTCAATTCTTGCCAAAGCATCGCCAGTGCCATTCCAGGTGCCAGTGTTGGCTGTGTTTCCTGATTCAGCAAAAGCCTGAAGGCCCTCTGTTTGGTTGATAGCCCCTGTTGCAGACTTACCTACAATCATTTGAGTTTCGCAGTAGTTGTTGAAACGACGGAAGGTATCGCCTTCGCCCTTCAACGCCCACAAGTAACCAGTACGGCCAGTTGCTGGGTCTTCTACCTCAAACCAAATCTTCTAGGTCAAAGCAGAACCAGTAACCTCGTATGCTTCCTTCATAATCTGTACTTGGTTCTTGTACTCGATTACAGAAGGAGTCAAGCCTGCTGGCTGGTCGGTTCCTTCAGCAAAGGCGTTACCTACGATAGCGAAGTCGCCATCTACGTATGACCCCGAAACAGCAGTAACAGTAACGGTAACTGTTTGCTCAGCGCCAACTACTGTCTCTACACGCAAAACGTTTCCGCTTGCGTCTTGAAGGATATCGCCTTTTCTTACTACAGAAATTTCGGTTCCATCGGCAGCACCATCAAACTGTACTGGGCTAGCCAAAATAGCGCCAGTACCGTCGTCGAGAGACACTTTGCTGTGGATGAAGCCTTCTTCGTAGTGGTAGAAGGTAGTAGAGTCTACTGGTGCTTTGTTACCCAACATCTCCATGAGACCAGTCAGGTTTTGTGAGCCGTAGCGCTCTACGAGCATCTCACCTCGGTCAGCATCGGTGATGCCGTCCATGCCGTTCAAGAAGTCGGTAGATGAGATGTAGTTGTTAGTAGTAGCAATTTGCATGCTACTTGGTGTTGCATTAGTATATGCCATAGTTTCTTATTTTTAAAAAAATCCTTTTTGTTTAGCTTGTTCAAGCAGCTGAGCTTGCATGTTCTTGGGCCCTGCGGGTCTAGACTCTTTAGGGGCAGTCACGTTATCTCTATTAGAAACAACCTCCTCTCTCCCTTGAGACTTAGCCATGGTAAAAGCAGCAGAGATAGCTTGGTCGAACAATTGAATCTTCAACTGGTCTTCAATGAGCTTGCTTACGTTCTCGCTTCCGTCGGGATTCACATACTTACCGAAGTAGTTGTTTAAATCCTTAAGCTCTGATTTCACCTTTCCCAAAGCCTCATCAGAAACTTGGTACTTGAAGGCATCGCCAGAGACGAGTTCGTTAATCGACGCATTGCTTAGCTGTTGCTCCCAACGCTGTTGAACCGCCTTGAGCTGCTCTTCGTTGTTGGTTGCTTGTTGCTTTTGTTTTGGCTGATACTTCTGCTGGAAGGACTTCAATTCCTGTCTCGCCTTAGCTGCTTCACGTTTCGTTTTAATTTGCTTTAGCTTCACGTCGGAATCCATATCCTCATCAGCGTCGTAACCGTATTCGGACTGATACAAGAAGTCAATTTCTTCTTTAGTAAGGTCTTTCTCGTTGAACTTCATGTACTCTTTGATGACCTGGTCATCGCTTAAGTCATCGAAGTTCTTCGAGTATACAGACATATACTCCTCTAGTGACCAACCCTCTCTGGCGAGTTTGTCCAGCTGCTCAATCGTTTCGTTAGCATAACTGATACTCTCCTCTTTAGGTCGTTCCTCCAGAGCTTTGAAGATATCTTCCATTGAGTTGAACTTGCCCTCAGACCTTTCTCTGAGTAACTGTTCGAAATCAACGGGAGTAGAAACTTCTGTTTCAGAACTCTCAGCTGTCAAAGAACTACTTTCTTCTATTTTGTTTTCTT
>Ga0070754_10001545_pt1 | contig 18319 bp, 28 predicted proteins | sample VirMetDEL_Sep_01_FD_75181 | JGI IMG/M metagenome (GOLD analysis project Ga0070754, IMG submission 75181) | Aqueous microbial communities from the Delaware River and Bay under freshwater to marine salinity gradient to study organic matter... | ecosystem: Environmental > Aquatic > Marine >... | reverse complement strand
TCAAATCAAAATGCTGCGTTCCATTATTAAGCAGGAAATTGAAGCTGCTGGTATTAATGGCATGGAGCATGGAGTCTGGGGCTGGGCAGAAAGGCAATTAGATGAGAGCTGGGCAGAGTTCCAGCAATCATTATTGATGCCTAATGAGAATAAATACACGGCTTACGAAAGTATTGAAGAACTTTTTGAAGACCTTCATGCTGACGAGAAGATTTGGTTAAAGAAAAAACTGGATGTTGAAGATACTCCCTGGCTCAATTGTGCCGATGGTTTCAAGAACCTTCCTGATGAAGATGCAGATCTCATTGACAGTGGTTCCAGGGTTGCTTAGTGTGGGTCTCTAATCGGTTTGCCGAACTTACTTCTTTCCATCGCTACACTATAATCTTAAAGAGCCTTATTTTTTTTACTTTTCTCATGGCTACTACATTTTCTTGGCGCATCGCCAACATGGAACGCGAAACTGCCGACGGTTTTGTATTTACCGTTCACTATACGGTTTCGGCGGATGATGGTGTTTATTCTTCGGGGGCGTATGGATCACTGGGCCTGGAGCGTCCCGAAAGTCTTATCCCTTTCGACGATCTCACCGAAGAAATGGTCGTTGACTGGGTGAAGGAAAAGTTTGGCGACGAAAAAGTGGAGGAGATTGAGCAAACCTTGCAAAGTGAGCTTGATGAAAAACATGCGCCTAGCAAACAAGCCGGAGTCCCCTGGAACTAATCATGGCAGTAAAAAGCAAGATTGGCATTAGCGGCCAAAAGTTCCTTTCGCCAAGTAAGCCGAAACGCACTCGTCAAGGTAACGGCAAAAATAGTCGCCCTTCTCATGGAAGAAAACTTTCACGAGGGCAAGGTAAATAATCACCAAGAGGGCTGTCGCCCTCTTTTTTATTAGACTAGAAAAAATGTTTATTTTTAATTGCAATGGGACAAGTCATAGCAGGTGGCGAACAATTTGAAACAAACATTGTTGCAGACCATCGCGGGCAAATTATTAAGCGTGGTGCAGATAGTGGTGAAGTGGATGCGTTTGGTAGGCAGCGCGTCAGCCAGCCCTTTACTTTATTTGATTCAACATTGCGTTACAGCAAACTTCCTGAAAAATGGAACGAAACAATTGTTGGATCTGCAACTTCAACTCATTTAACAAACGAAAGTTCTGTGGCCATGACTGTAACGGCTTCAGGAGATAGCGTAACTCGTCGCACTAGGCAAAGCTTTCCGTATCAACCGGGTAAGTCGTTACAAGTTATGCAAAGTTTTAAAGGAGCTACGCTTGCTAGTGGACTTATTCAAGAAGTTGGATATTTCAGTGAAAGCAATGGCGTCTTATTGCGAGCTAGTGGAACCACGCTACAGTTTGTCCAGAGATCGTACACAAGCGGAAGTGTAGTTGAAACTATTGTTAATCAAGACTCTTGGAATATTGATACTGCTTCTTGGTTAAATTTTGATAAAGTAAATATTTTTACAACTGACCTGGAATGGCTTGGAACTGGTCGCGTTAGGGTTGGATTTATTAAGGAAGGGGAATTTTATTATTGTCACGAGTTTCACAATGCAAACAGTCTTGATAGTGTTTACATGACAACAGCAGTGTTGCCTCTTACATATCGAATTGAAGCAACTGAAGCCGCTGGTGGCACGATGAAGCAGATCTGTTCAACAGTTATCAGCGAAGCAGGTTACGAACCCAAGGGAATCATCCATTCTGTTTCTCCTTCCATTGGAAGCATTCCCAATATCAGCGGTGAACGTATTGTTGCTGGCATCCGAATGGCATCAGGACGCACTGACAATATTGTTACTGTAGCGAAAGTTGACCTTGTAACTGAAAGTCAAAACGATACTATCAGGTGGCGTTTACGTCGCAATCCAACAACAAGTGGGTTTAGCTGGTCTGATTCTGACAATGGAAGAGGAAATGTTCAGACAACATCTTCTGGAACAATTGTATCCGGCGGCACAATTGTAGATAGTGGATTATTCTCAGAGCGAGGATCTGCTGAAATCGCTCATACGAATGGGCTTTCACTTGCTCTTGGCGTTAATGAAGATGGCAGTAGTGAAACGCTGTTTCTTACTGTTGCTAGTTCAGGGAATACTGCTACCACTGGCTTGCTGGGGTGGCGTGAACTGCTTTAACAGCTAAACTAAAGGCATTCCCTCTGTCGTCCACCATGGAAAATCCATTTTCAGATTCGCACAAAATCAATTGTGCTGAGGCTATTGCAGACGCATTACAGGAATTAGTTTGCTGCGAAAATGGTGAAACTGATGCTTATAAGGCATTGCGTTATTCCGTTGACACTTGGGTAAATTACCACGCTAAAGAGCTTGGTAAATGGAAAGCACTTCAACAATGCGTAAAGCGTTCTGTTTAATACATTGCACGAATTTGCAAAGGCCCTCCTAAAGGAGCTGGAGCGTCGTGTTCAATCATAATTCCCGGCAAATCACCTTCAACGAGGCTGATTTTTGCTTTTGGGAATAACTTTTGCGCTTTTTCCATTGCAATAATAGTTTTTTCTTCTGGGATCTTTTTGTCCCAATCGGATTGAAGTTTCTTTGTTTGCTCGTCAACTTGACGCATGGTAAACTCTGCTTTCCATTCAGCCCAGTCGGGGCGGCAACTATTAACAATTAACTGAAAAAGAGTGAGGGTTTGAACAGAAGAAAACCTACGAGCAAGTCGAATTGCTATCTCGTAAGCCAATGCGTTAAAGAGTTGATCTAAAGTCATTGACTAATAAGAATAGACCAACCTCCACTTCCTTTTACCCTCCATCGTGGCACCCAAAAATCACGATCATAATTAACGTACCTGCCACTAGAAACACCCGAATAGCTTCCGTTGATGAGATCAGCTCTCCCGTAAGGATCGTGAAATATATAACCTTTGGCGTCATAGCCAACAACAACAGACCAATGGCCTCCACCGGAAGGAGAATGTAATGAGCCATGGTGAAGCCAGCCGCAAGGAACTGGTCTACCTGCGTCAATCTCTTCTTTTAACATTTGCTCATTCATGATCGTAGTGAAACGAGCTTTTAATCCAAGAGATCGAAGTGCCTGTACTTGAGCGTTGCTATCAGTCGTGTCTCCAAACCTAGAGCGAATAGAATTATATTCATCATCTCCTTTTACTTTCCCGTAATAAGCTGCAACCATTGCACAAGAACTACTGAAACATTCCCTGTACCCTCTTCCTGACGCATTGTCGTGTTGCGAATAGTAAGGAACAGATAATGGATTGGAGAACTTTGGTTTTGCGGGACCGGATCGATACAATAAAGCAAACTCTTCTAATTGCTTGGGTGATAATTCCTCCTCTAGCCAATTCCAGGCAGCAATTTGATGGCTTTCGCTGTCGTAATATTTAGCAGCACTTGAGAGTTTAATTGCAGGGCTCATGGAGTAAGGTGCGTGGTTATTCATTAAACGTATCAATTTATTTGCATAATTTGGATCAGTTGCATAGCCCTCAGCTTCAAGCATTCGCGCTGCTTCTTCGCGATTCGGAGCGTTATTAACACCAGAGTAATGCTTCCAGTTCTTATACCAACGATCAACTAAATATTTAACACAAGCTTTGATAGAGGGAAAATTAATAAAACTATCTTTAATTGTCATCCATTGACCATTAATAAATTCTTGTGTTGTGCTGCTTGCACCTGAACCCTTAAGACCAAAGAAATTGTTTTTAGCTGACACATGCCTGCCAAAACCACTTTCTAATGCCCACTGAGCTGCAACAAGTTCTGGAAACTTAGCACTTACTTGTTTCGCGCAGGCGCTAATGCCTTCCCATGTGTTAGGGATCATTTTGATTCGCGATCAGGGAAGATTCCTTTGAGAATTTTCAGGACAAGTTGAACGGTGGAGTTTTCCTTAAGAGGACTAATTGCAATGATGTGTTCAGCAGCGCCAACCACAATAGCGCCAACAACGAACCATTCAGCAGCAGTCATGATAATAAAATCAAGTGTTCTATTTTAGCTTAGCGTCCAATTTCAAGAGAGCGCACTCGAACATCTAAGCTTTTCATGTTTTCTGTTAATACATCAAGCTTTTCAGTGATGTTTTCAATTTGAATTGTAATTCGTGATTGCTGATTGCCAACATACACGAGCATGCTTCCAGTAGCAAGAAGCATGCCTGCAGTGATGGTTACGGCAAAGTCTGCGAGCTTTTCTTGCCACGGTTTCATGGAATCTTTACGCGCTTTTCTTTATTCTATTTAAAACCAATAGCCACTCAAAGTGTCACAATATGCGTGTTTTAAGGCTAGGCTTTAGGCAAGCCAATTGAATAAAAAGGCTATGGGGAAAAGCAATGGACCAGAAGATCTTCTCTACTCTCTGTCTATATTGCGTCCCAGTGAAGCCAAAAGATGTTTTCGGAAATCTATTTTTGATGAATACCCATTGCGCGGTCATTTAGGACAATCAGCCTGTGCATATTGTGGGAGATGGTATGAAAAATTAACGCTTGATCATGTCATTCCCAAAAGCAAGGGAGGGCCTCATTATGCAAAGTGGAACTTAGTTCCAGCGTGCCAGAGATGCAATGGAGCCAAATCAAGCCAGCCAGTTTTTGAATGGTGGCGTCCTCAAAGATTTTGGACACTAGAGCGAGAAGAGCTTTTTCTTTCGTGGATTTATAGCAATAGCTTCATTAGTGCTTACACTGAAGTTTCTTCTTGGGAAGAATGGATGGAAATGTTGCAGCGAGCAGCACCGATAAAACAAGAAGACATTGCAAAGGCAGCCATGCGCTGGCCACCTTTGCCTCAAGTTGCTTAATTAAGCGGGGTCAAAAATAGGCGAAGGATCGTCATATCTCACGTTAGGCATTGGGCAAAACCCATCCTTACATTCTTCTTGTCTTGGCGGAAATTCATTTGTTTCGACAATGTCAATCAAACGATTTAAGTACCACTGAGCTTTAAATAAATCTTCAGCACCATTTTTGTTTTCATAACGCATCACATATTTAATTACGTTTCCTTTGATGTAGCCCTTGAAAGCTTCTTTGCTCATTGCAGCTTCAATGCATTCAATGGTTTCAATTCCATTGGTGCCTTGATAATGAGAAGGATGGTTTACGTTGTCCATGGTCAGAATTCGTAGTTGTTGTTTTGAAACGCCTCAAAGGCTTCAGGAGCCACTGGGCGGCCTAACTCAAGCAATGCATCGGCGTAAAGCTTAATCTCGCTCTGAGCACCTTCTCCGCGACGCAGGGAGATGAAATGAAGCAAGGCTTGCAGACTACAGGTCCAAACAAAGCTCACATACATGCAAGTTGGCAAAATACCACGAGCTTGTTCTTTGCTGACACCCATTGCCAAAAGCTCTTTGTAGGCATTACGAGCCGTGTCAATAGTGTCACTGTAAACACTATCAGCAAGTTGCTGCGTGCGTGATCCTACGGGCCCTGAAGATGCTTGGCGATTATTTTCAGATTGCTGCAAGAACTGGCCAGGAACATAAAATTCGACTTCTTCTGCAGAGCAATACCTAAAGCTTTTTTCGTTCCAGCCGACTTGCTCATCAACATAAGAAGACGCTACAGCGTGTTTCCACCATTGCCTTGCAACAAACAAAGGAGCCTTCACATCCCACTTGAATACGACGCCTCTAAAAGGAGAAGTGTGCTTGTGCTTAGCCAGATAATTAAGAAGCTTACGATCGCGGTCTGAAAAAGCCTCGCTTGAGGCATCAAATGATTGTCGCGCATCATTGACAACAGAAAGACTATTGCCCATGGAATCAAGAAGCCGTAAACGACTAATGCAATCTGCAAGAGGATCAATGTGAAAGGACATGAGCAACGGAACGCTTTTTAATCATAGACGGTGTGGCAGTCCGTAACAAGAGTTTCGGCATGCATCCCATGATTTTCTTTCCATAGTTCTTACCATAAAAGAACTGATGCAGAAAAAAAACATGCAATTCATGCTCCCTGTTACGCTTCGTGATTACAATGGGAAAAGCTTCAATGCTGAAATGGGACCATTTGAACACTCAGCAGAACGTGAATTCGCTCTTACTGTAAACAAAAAAGCAATTCAAGACTGCGATGACATTAAAAGCTTAAAAGAAGTTGCAGTTAATCTCCTTGTGGGATGGAGTGGCATGCAAACTGCAAGCCAAGCATTGATCCTTGAAAACATTCAACTTCGCCAAGCATTGGCGCAACGTGATGTTGATTTAGAAGCAGCAGACGCTATTGTGGCGGAAGCGGCTGAGATGGTAGAGAAGAGATACGAAGAGATTGATGAGCAATATGAGAAGAGATCATGGCGTGCCATGTGGGGTCTTTGGCCATGGCGGAAGTCAACAGGAAAATAGTCCAGCCACTTGTATAGGCAAGATTATATTTGCGACAATCACGCTCATAGCCACTGCCGCGAACATGACGACCGCCTGAATAAACAGCGCCTTGAATCTCAATGCCAGTGCGAGTTTGGGGGTGAGCAAAATCTAAACGGTAACGACGTGAACGAGGTTTTTCTTTTTTGCGCTCCAGATAATCAGTTTCCCAAGCTTCAATGTCACTGTATTCACGTTCCAATGGAATAGAACGATGTTTAGAGTTCCAAAGCTTGAGGAACTGATCTTCTAGAGCACTCACTGGAGCAATGCAATTGCTCTTATCCTAACGATTATCTCCATCGCCTTTGATCTTTCCTCGCATCATGCGATCACGAAGCTTGTCAAGGTTTTCTTGAGCAACATTTTCAAGATCAAAATTAAGCTCACTGGCAATTTGCGAAACATACCAAAGCACATCTCCAAGCTCTTTGCGAATAGCAGCGCGACTATCGTGATCAAAATATCCGCCCTTATCACGCATTACTTTCTTCATTTTTTCTGCAACTTCACCTGCTTCACCACAAAGGCCAAGCACGGGATAAGTCATGTTTTTACCTGCATCAGGGTAGATAGCTGTGCGACGTGATTCCTTTTGATAATCGTTGAATTCCATTGAATTAGCCTGGGTGGTGCTTGTGAGGAATGTAGCAATTGCAGTATTGACTGCAAAAATCTTCTTTGTCAGTGATGGGCCAAATGTAGTCTGTTTGGTTGGCTACGCTTTGAGGAGGACAATAATGACATTCTCCCAGGCGTCCTTCACCGGCCCGCCAAAATTTACAGTGTTCACATTGCATAATTTAAAAGGGGCCTTGCGGCCCCTCGCGAATCAAAAAGGAGCTTCTTCGGTTTCGTTCTGCCAAACAGAAGCATATCCTTTCGGCGCTTCACGGTCAGCACCCTTCACTTTTACGCTTCCCGTGAACTGCGGGGCGCGATCAGAAGAACGCTTTTGATTGGGCCATACAGCCATGTCAAGACTGTAGTTGCCACGATCGTTGGGGCCTGCTTGCTTCAATGCATTGAGCACGTCAGGGGTGAGATCGATGGCAGCAGTGATTGGGGGCCGATTGGCCATGGTGTTTCTCCTGTGGAGTAATGGAAATGCTCTGGTGAGCCTCCATATCTTACCCCCGATCCATGGTCAAAGCAAACGCTTTACCGCCAGGGTAGTGCTCTGTGAAATATCTTTTAACAGTGTCTTGCATGATGGCCTGCTGACTGACGAGTTCCAAGTCGTCAAGATGCACTAACTGCAGGGAAGCTTCGGGCTTGTCCGCTTCAGGGTCGTAACATGCAATGACACACCAAGCTTGCTCGACAGGCAGTCCATACATTTGACCGGCTGCCATCGTATAGGCACCAAGTTGTCGCTTGTAATCGGCTAGTTGCCTATCAGGCTTTTCTTTAAAGCTTGTCTTCCAATCGACCAATGCAACACTACCATCGGTCATTTTTGCAAGCATATCTAACGTGCCAGAATAGCCAATTGCTTGATCTTCATTAAACCATGCGACTGCACTTTCAATTAAAACTGGCTGTTCAATAGTTTCAAGAAAGGGCAGGGCAGCATCGTAATAAGGACGCCAGTCAACAGCACTGTCAAGATGATGTTCAATATCTTCTCCATTGAACCAATCTTCAATGACAGTATGAAGCCATGTGCCACGATTAGCAGCTAATCTTGTGCGTCGATTTGCTTCCTCTGGTCCTACTTTTTTACGCCAATTCATGAGTGCCATGATCTTTGACGCTGGTGCCATGGAAGAAAGAATTGTTGTTACCGAAGGAAGTAACATGCCTTCTGGAACATTAGGGAAGTCATTACATTGATAATGACGCTTGCCATTCAAAGCAATACGATTCGGTTCATAGTGTTCCAGAGAAGACATGAGAGATTCTAAGCAAAGGTCAAGGCAAGCCATGTTCACGCGGAACAACAGTGCCCGCAAATTTTAATGCGAGCACTGCTGCGGCAAAGTCTACTTTTTTGAATTTGCAATCTCCTTCACTGCTTCAATTGCATTTGATGCATTGTCACAAGAAGAACGGAGCTTCGCGATGATAACGGCATTCTCTTCTTTAGAGAAGGCAATGTTGTTGTCTTTCGCCCAAGTCGTAACGATTGTTGAAATGACATTGGCAAACATTGCACTGTCTTTAATGTCATCGCCTTTTGCGAGACCAAGATTTTCAAGTGCTGTTTTTCCTGACTTGAGACTGCTACGTTCATCAGGGAATTGCAAGGGATTAGCCTTACAAATGCAAGAAGCGATTCCTTTCCATTGAAGCTTTTCTCAAGCTCAAGTCCAATGCCTTCAATGCCACCAGAAGCCTCCTTGGGGGAAGGTGCAGCCTTCTTGGCCGCAGGAGCAGGCTTTGACGCTTCACCATCGTCTTTAGGAATGTCTTCGCCTGCATAAAGCTTCAGACCAAGACCAGTGAACGTGGCAATACATTTAACGGATGCACGTTGAATGTTGTCACTTACGGCACGAGCATCAAGTTGCTTCAATGCATTGTGCCTATTGTCCATCAATGGAAAGACAAGTGCAGGTGTGCGTTTTGTGCCGTCTGTGAGATACGGACGAAGAAGCCAGCAACCTTCCTGACCAAATACAGGCCATCCAATACGTTCCTCTTCAAAGGAAACATACAAGGAAGGGAATTCCTGCTTGAGATAGCGAAAGGCAAACGGCCAGGACAAGTAAGACAGTCCTTTGTAATTCTTCTCGACGTGATCACCAATTGGAAGCTCGTAAGCTTTTTTGAAGGCATCAGCGGGAATTTCAAGAGGAGTGAACATGCCAAGAGTGCGTTCGGTGAGCATGAAAGTAGAAGGGGATTCAGTCATTGTTGGGTTCAGCAGAGGAGTCGATGTAGGCGGAATCTTCAATCGAGCGTTCAAAAATAACCACGCTAACTTTATTTGCCTTCTCTGTTTCGTCGTGCATCATACTAGTGCCAGGCAGTGGCCAATCTTCAACGATGCGAATGTCGGTGATACCTCCATGGTATTTTGCGTCATAGCCTTCAAGAAGGCTCATTTCTTCGTCCTGCAAAAACACTGGAACATCTGGCCCATATTTTGATTCAATCTTAAAAATGATTTGCCGCAGTTCAGAGATTTTCATGGTTGGTTGGTTCTGTGTGGTCTTTGACAAATTGCCACGGCTCGTTAGCTAGCATGGCTTCTCCTTCCCATGAAGCAGTAGAACGAATGATACGTTCAATTGCTTCGGACTTGGAAAGAGCTGCGCCTTTCGCGATAGCAGCGAGATGATCGTAGGCTTGAGGACTGAGGGTGAAGTGATGGCGGGATTTTCCGCCTTCATAGCGAGGCATGGCTTTGAAACGACTCCCTGAGTTTAGGCCCACTTTTCCAGAAGCGCAAGCCTGCCGCGAAATTTAATCAACTCTTCACCATCGCCCATTGCTCTAAATGAAAAAATGGGCATAATTACCAGTACGCCTCTCCTTCTGCATGGCATTTTCAATTCTTGACCATCTTGAGACACTTGAGAAGAGCGACGCTCCTGGCAAGTACATCTGCCCTGCCTGTGGAGGTAACGACCTCTCTATCAACCTCAAGAACGGTGCTTACACCTGCTGGCATGACCCAACGTCAGCTCACCGTGCAGAAATTCGTGATGCACTCGCACCATTAACAAGATGGGAGAAACCCCCTCGAAGAGCCGGAGAGTTTCATTTTTCTTATTTCGATAACTCTGGGCAGAAAGTTGTAACAGTTCACCGTAAAGACGAGGACAATGGAAAGAAACGAATTTGGCAAGATTTTCCTACCATTGATCCAGAAGAACGAAATCATAAAATTGCGCTTCAAGAAGTGAAGGCAAATGTATTGCCTTATAAATACAACGAAGCAATAAAAGAACATAAGAAGAACGGTACGCCAATTTTCATTGTTGAAGGAGAATCAACTTGTGAATCACTCTGGGCAATTGGTATTCCTTCTGTCACTTTCCTCGGTGGAAGTAAACAATATCGCACAAATGCAGATTACTCTGGTCTCTTCAGAGATTATCAAGTTGTATTAGCACCTGATCGTGATGAGCAAGGTGTTGCTTTCATGGCGGAAGTTGCTAATGATAATCCTGGGGCTGGCTGGGTTTATGCAGATCCTCGTAGTTGGGAGTGGGATAATCTCCCGTCTGGTAATGGTTACGATCTTGGTGATTATATAGAAGAAGGCGCAACAAAAGAAGAAATTCTTTCCTCCATTGTTTCTAAAAATCGTCATTCCGGCAAGAACGGTAAACCTTCGTATGAAGAAATCATCAACACGATTGAAAACTTTATTGGTTTACACAATAATGATTCTCGTATTAATTACGAAACTGCAAACTGGTTAGAGCAACATGGCGTCAAGATGGCGCAAGCTAATATTGATAAAATCGTAGAAGAAGCGAAAACACGCATTTACGGTAGAGAAGAGATTGAAACAATTGATGCATTATCCATTGCATCTTCAGATAAAGCTCGTGATTGGTTAATTGCTGGAATCATGCCTCTTGGTACTGTAATGTTGTTTGCTGCTTCAGGCGGCAGCGGTAAAAGCACAATTGCATACAACTGGGCTCTTCATATCGCTTTAGGACAATCATGGAGTGGGCGTCATTGCTTAAAAGGAAAAAGTTTGATTATTCAATCTGACGAACCTCTTGTTGATGCCAGTGAAAAACTTACAGTGATTGGTTATCAAGATGCAGACCTGGAGCCAAATACAATTAATTTCTGGGAAACCTGGCGCTTTGCTCATATGAAACAACTTGAGGATTATGTCAAAAAACATCGTCCTTTATTTATTGCCATTGATAGTCTTACGGCTTGCCTTGCAGGGATGGATGTTGATTTAATTAAGAGCAATGCTGGCGATGTAATCTATGGCCTGCGCGACATTGCCAATACTTACAAGTGCAGCATCATGATCCTTCACCACTTGAACAAAAGTGGTGGTTTAAGAGATTCCAGTAGTTTTGTGGACAATGTTAGTGAAGTTGTGAAACTGTATCGTCCTGACAATAATTTCGATCCAAATGAATTCCACGTTGAATGGCTCAAAAGCAGGAGCGGCTTAACTGGTAAGCACGTCTTGCAACGTGATCCATTGAATTATGGTTGGCGATACGCTGGTCCTCTTGGTGCGTCCCTGGAGGATCTGGATAATGTTGTGAAGGTGGTGAACATGAGAAAGAACGAGCGCCTTACAAAGCGTCAAGTTGCTTCGAGTTCAGCCACGTTTGACATCAGTGGCACTGGAAAGATGCTTGAAGTGGCACGTCGCCAGGGACTTATTCTTAGTCAGTTTGTAGACGGTCCAAACGGCGAGAAGGAGCGTGTTTACCATTCCTGGGATTACGAAGAGCCTAACCTCACGTTTGAACCGGCCAAAACTGAAAAGGAGCCTGAAGATCCTGATGACTATTTCTAAGGCTTCTTCTTATCTCCGTCTCTCCGGCCCCCTGAGGGGCCTTTTTTATTGCTTCGCATACGTTTCCATTCGGCAGCCTCTTGGTCCCTCCTGAAGCCTTCCTGCTTGCCGTAGAGCCAGTTCTCAGTTGACTGTCCTGGCTTCGGACCGTTGCGTGGCAGTCGAATGATCTTGAATTCGTTGTTCTCCATGGTTGCTCGTAGGGAAGCACCCCGCAGGATACCAAAACAGAGCAATGGAGAGAAATGAGTATTTTCCTCTATTGACTTTTGCGTTTCATCCCTTTACCCTAGACCGTAAGGGCGTAAGTCCTCGTAACGAGCCCTTGAAAAGAAGCGAGAGAAGTCTAGCACCTTCGCGATTGTCTCTAATCAACCTTCGCGAGAGCGCCTTACGCGCAGAAGGCCCCCAAGGCCGCACGCGAAACACGGCGCTCTTAACTATCTCTTCTCTCTTCTCTTTACTTTTTCTGACTATGATCTAAAGGCCGCTACGAGAAAGCGAGCCCCCAAGGCGAGCCTATTCAAAGCGGCCTGATGTTTATTTTCACGAAAATGTTACGGCCCCCAAAACGCCCTTCCAAACTTCCTGCTATCGACCATAATGGGAACACAGTTGAAGTATGGGAGCACTATGGCTATTCAATCCCAAGTAAAGGCCCTTTTCCAAAAGCTCGTATTCTCTATGCTGCTTACGATGCAAATCAAGAGCGTCACTGGAGAGGAAGCTATCAAGAAATTGTCTCTTTAATTGATCGCAACTTTACTGAAGCTCCTCTTGCCAGTGGAATGACATCATGATGGACGAAACTACTAAAGCCGATTTCATTTCTTTAATGCAAGAACTTGAAGGTATCAAACTTAAACAATCTGCATTGAAACAAAAAGAAGAAAATTGCAAGGCAGATCTTATGGAAATGCTTAAAGACAATGGAATGCAAAGGGAATCATTTGAACATTATGGTTCTGTAAGAATTCAAACCAAAGTCGAAAAAGATTATGGTCCCGAAATTCGTAATCTTGAAATTGCCTACAAAGAAGCAAAAAAACTTGCTGATGACATGGGCGATTTTCAAATTATGAATAGTAAAGAATCATTGGTTTACTCTCCACCTAAAGATATTAAATTTTAATGTTAGACTAGGTTGGTGAGAAACCCTAGTAGTTGCAATGGCTAAACCAGAAATTCACTTCACAGATAGCGAAGAAGAGCTTCAATATGGAGTGAAAGTTTTAGTTGAGTCTGGATTTACTCCGCAACAAATTGAACGCATCAGAGATAAAATTGGCGTTGGCCCTGGTAAAATTCCTTACGACAAAGAAACCGTGGGTCAACGTCGATATATGGTTCAAGAATTATTAGCCGCAAGATTAAGTAATCGTCAAATTGCAAACGTATTGAAGCTTTCAAAAGAAACTGTAGCTTCTGATCGTAATTTCAATCGTCAGCTATGGGCTCAAGAAATTATCAAAAGCCAAGACGTTCATCGTGCTCGAATCTTGCAAGAGCAAATGGAACTAAAAGACATGGCAATGAAAAGCTTTGAGAAAAGCAAAAAGAAACGTACAATCACCATGAACGACAATGGAGGAGAAGAAGAAGGTTCTTCTATTGTCAAGATTGAAGAAAGCGCAGGTGAAAGCTCATTCCTGACCGTTGCTAAAGGCTGTCTCGAACAACAAGCGCGTATCCTTGGTTTGCATGACATCAAACCTCAAGTCGAAGAGAAGAAGAGCTACAAGGGCTTCTTAGATGACCTGGCGAAAACCATTAGTGATGTGAAAGAAAATGAAGCCAAGGCCAAAGCAGTTGACGCTAAATTCACTGTTGAAGACGAACCCGAAGAAGATCAAGAAATCAATGCTCTCCCCGCCAGCTTTGATCCTTAATCTTCCCTTTCATTGACAATCGTTTACTATGGAGCCATTATGCAAATAACAAGCGTTTCCCATGGAATTTTCCTCCGTAGACGACTTCCTCCGAAGAGCTGTTTCAGCTAAAGACGACAAGCGTCAAAAACTGAGCGACAAAATTGGCTCTACGCTTGAAGATGAAGGCACTTATGCCGTGCCAGTCGAAATTCATGATGCAATTCAAAATTGCTTCTTGAGTTACGGTGATGAAGTGTTTAAGCAAGTGGCGATGTATGCTCTTAGTAAATGGGCAAAACTTCATCAAGAAATTTTAGATGAACATATCAAAAACGAAGGCTCACAAGAAGCCTTGGCTACGCTTGCAGACATGGTAACCATGAACCATGCAATGCAAATGATCATGACCTGCGAAAGCTTTGGAGGCAATGAAGACTATCGCGCTGCATTGAAGAAAAACCTCAGTAAAATTCTCCTGGAACGATTAGAAGAAGACGGCAGAGACATTAGCGATTTTGCCACTGATTTCTTTGACGATTGACAATGACTTCTCTTCCTCCATTGGTATCCATCTGTGTGCCTCCGGCACTTAAAACAGAAGCAATGGCATTAGCCGCAGAAGATCCACCAATTCATCCGGCATGGAAAAAATTAAGCCAGAGAGGCCGTCATTTCGTTCTTCGCACTTCTTCCATTGAAGACATTGAAGAACTTGCTGATTGGGCTTACAGTTGGCTTAAAGAACCGGCTGAACCATTAAATAAAGCACGTCGCCAAGCTTTTCAAAACATCATTGAACGAGCAGGGCGCTATGTACATTTAACGCCCCTGGGCACCTGTCATTATATTGCAACCGGCTGGAAGCATAAAGAGAGCTAATCAATATTTTGTTGACAAGGGACGATGGAGAAGCAAATATAGGGGAGCGCTGAGAGGCGCAGTCGTTTTCTTCCATTGAAACCATGACCAATTCAGTTTCTATTCCCTCCATTGATTCCTTCGTTCGGTGGAGCTTTTCTGTAAAGGCGCTTGAGGATTACATTCAAACAATTGAAAGCTTAATGCTTGACAAGCCAGAAGCTAAGAATTCATTGTTTAATTTGTATTGTGAACTGATTGTTGCTCGCAGAAAGCATGAGGAGCAAAATGCTGCAACGAACGCACCAACCGCACAAGACTTTCAAGATTATGCTGTCCATTATTCAGATTCAGTAAGGCAAAGAGCTATCTGATTTTTTTTTATTTTTCTATTGACCATGACTCACCAAAACTCAATCTCCATTTCCTATACAAGCAAATGGGAATCATTCTCAAGAAACTCTGGTTATGACAGTGACATGTTCCTGCCAGAAGAGAAAATGGAATTCACGGTTCCAAACGCTTCTGATCTCAACACAAAACAATTGTTTCAGTTTTTCAAGAAAGTGATGTTAGCAATGGACTATAGCGAGAAAAGTATTGCCGTTGGTGCTATGAGCGTTGTCTTCAATTGCGATGGAGATGAAGCTATACAAAAGGCTATGTGCGATGAATTCGACCTCACGCTTAATGAAGATCTCCAGGATAAGTTTGAGGACTTCAAGAAAACCGAAGCAGAATGGGACCGTATTAATAAATTAGAACTTGAACATCACGGTGCTGGACCGGAGGATTACAATGAAACACAAAGTAACGAGGAGCCTTCCAATGGCTGAAATTCCAGTATTTAAAAACCTAGAAGACGAATCGCTTTATTCCGACATCTTCAAACGCAGGCTTGATCAGTTCTATTGCTTAGCTCATTTGGTAAAGGATGAGTTCTTTCCAGGATATAAATGGGAAGGGCTGCAACCAGGAACAATCAAGCTTCTTTTCGATCTCACAGACAATTTGTCTTATGACACCATGCAGGAATTTAAAACTGCCACTGGTTACGAAGAAGAAGACGACAAGCTTTTTGTTCCTCGCCATTGTCTCAAAGAAAGCTTAAAACAAGCAATGGAAGAAATTAATCAACAGGCCCAGTAGGGCCTTTTTTGTTATCATTCCTTTTCCATTGATTTAATCATGGAGCTTTACCCCGCTTGGTGAATGTGGGACAGGAAGTGTCAGCGCGTGAGCGGCTTCTAATTCACTTGGGAATCTTCAACTTCCCATAAAGAAAAGGGGCCGAAAGGCCCCTTTCTCTTTGCTGCAGCCTCCGATACTTCGCCTCCTCTCGTGGTTTCTCAAAAGAGAGGAACTGGCCCCCTAACACCGACCATGTACGGCGGACAGCCTTACGGACATGCCCAGGCCAATTAGAAGCGCCCATCCTTGCGGGTAGGGCCGACTGCTTACAAAGCATAACATCTAACGATGCAAAAGGCGAATGAGCTAACGTGGTTTATTCCAGGCGGGAGACCGGCTGGACCTAGCTAGTTCTTTTCTTTTTCCCAATGATTATTAAGTCGATTTTTTCTTCCATTGCCCTTTCTGCCGTATTTGCAGGAACAGCATCGGGTAAGCCCGTATGCGGTAATGCAAGCCATTATGGTCATGGTGACATCTTCCACGGGCGTATTGCTGCTGATGGCTCCAGGTTCAATGCCTATGGCCTTTCAACAGCACATCGTTGGCTTCCGTTCGGCAGCAAGCTTCGCGTTGTTAATCCAAGCAATGGAAAGAGCGTAGTGGTGCCTGTAACGGATCGTGGGCCATTCGTGCCTGGTCGCGTGCTGGATCTTTCGTATGGGGCGTTTAGGACCATTGCAGATCCTGGACAGGGAGTTGCGAGAGTATGTTTTGAGCGAATTTGATTCCTGCGGCCTTCGGGCCGCTTTTTTGTTGTTATAATTTACAAGCCAACTTTGATTGGTTTTTCGCTCTCTAAAGCGGCGCTTACAAGCACATGAGAAGACTAGCTACTCGTACTCAGCGGGATTTACTAGCAATTGCTCAAGATTTTCGTTGCGCGTTGTGCGACAACGAACTCCCTGACAACTTTGAATGTGATCACATAGTGCCGTTTTCGGAGGGAGGCTTAACCGCCTTGTACAACCTTCAAGCATTATGTCCATCATGTCATCTTACAAAAAGCCGCGTCCAGGCCAGCAAGCAGCCATTGACATGGCTGCCTCCAAAAAACGCAACCAACTAAACGCTCAATTGCCAACTGGTTACGGTAAAACGTTCACGGCAACTTCTATTTACTCAAAGCTTCAGTCACAAGGACGCGCTAGTCGTCTTTTGTATTTAGTGCCAAGCGATGGTCAACTGAATCAATTTGTCCAAGAAGGCAAAGGTGATTTGATTGATGCAGGTGTGGAAGGATCGCATTTTGTCTGCGATATTGCTTATTCAGGGTCTGCTGTTGCGCTTCGTCAGCATCGCATGAACACTCATCAAGTGTTTGCTTGTACTATTCAAGCTCTCACGGCCAATCGCGTTGGCGCCATCGTTAAAGAGCTAATGCAGACTGGTTTGTGGATGATTTGCGTTGATGAATATCATCACTATGGACTTGATTGTCTATGGGGGAAAACAGTTTTGTCTCTTCCTCGGCAGTTTTTACTTGCCATGTCTGCAACTCCATATCGCCCAGGAAACGATTCTGCTTTTGGCGAGCCTGACATTGCAGTAAGTTATCGCGAAGCGGTGCAGGAAGGCGCAGTCAAGCCTCTCACCTGTCATTCATACGACTATCGCATTGATGCGCTCGAAGAAAATGGAGAAGTGAGTAGTTACACTATCTCTACAATTATTGACAAAGCTGGAGGTGATGCGCCTGGAAAAGTAGAGAAAATTTTCCGCGACATGCGCTGGTCGCCTAAGTACGTCAGCCCCTTGGTTGAAGCTCCGATTGAGCGGATGATGCTTCATCGCATTGAAACTGGTCATAACAAGCTGCAAGTGCTAGTGGGCGCCATGTGCTGCTCATATGCCGAGCTAGTTTGCAAGCAAATCAAAGATCATATTGACTCTCTTTATCCTGGTCAACTTACTGTTGATTGGGTGGGAACGGGTCAGAACGGACGCTCTGACTCTGAAAATCGTTCAATCATTAAGAAATTTTGTCCTGACAAAGTAGACGGTAAGCGTCGCGCTGAAGATATCAAGCTGGACATTCTTGTACATGTTGGCATGGCAGGAGAAGGGCTTGATACTGTTTTCGTTTCTGACGTGGTGCATTTGAACAATGCATCACTTAATAACAGTAATCGCCAAGAAAATGGACGTGCTGCTCGCTTTCTTCCTGGCGTCACTGGAGTTGTTCATGTTGACTCGTCGAGTGATTTCCATGAATTTGTTGGCCCCAATATTGAACTTAGTTTTGACTATAACGACATTAAAGAAGCAGAAGACGATGGTAGTGAAATCATTGAAACCGCACCTTCTTCTGGCGTTAAGGCATTGCCAGATGAACCCAAAATTCGCATTTACAACATGGAATGCATTCGTATTATCAAAAGCGAAGTTGAAATGATGGCTAAAGCTGCGATCCAAGTGGGAAACTGGTCGAAAGATTTGCTGCTTAGCGAGGACTTCATGAAAGAAATGGAGATTGTTTATAAACAAATGAAGCATAAAGAACTTGAAAAGGGTAACGATCGGGCAGTGGTTGCTCAATGGAAGGAAACTGTTAGTTCTACACTTGGC
>Ga0070754_10001543_pt1 | contig 18341 bp, 27 predicted proteins | sample VirMetDEL_Sep_01_FD_75181 | JGI IMG/M metagenome (GOLD analysis project Ga0070754, IMG submission 75181) | Aqueous microbial communities from the Delaware River and Bay under freshwater to marine salinity gradient to study organic matter... | ecosystem: Environmental > Aquatic > Marine >... | reverse complement strand
TTTAGTTGGAAAATTAATACCATTCTTTTTTAAAATAGCTTTTAATTGTGCAGTTGTCATTTTATCATACTTAGTAGCCATTATGCTTTCCTTCCATATTTCTTATGCGATTGAGTTTTCGGTGGGCTTTTCTTGCTACCACCCTTACCAGCCCACAAAACTTTATCAGCCCAATAAGCAGCAGATAGTTTACCCTTTTTAATATTCTTACCATGCCTAGACTTAAATGACTTACGTGCCGTATCAGAATAGTTATGACCATATCCTTTTTGTCCAAAGTGAATAACTCTAACTGTATCTCCCTCTTTGGCAAGAACCATTCCTTTTTTTTCTGGACGAGTTGACTTACGAGGTTTATTAAATCCTGCAAATGTTGTACCACGATATTCAATCCTTCCTGATGGTAATCTTTTAACTCCGGGATATTTACTTTTGGTAGTCATTACCTTACCTTCCTGTATTGTCTAACCTTCTTTGCGACAGTCTTAGGCTGCTTAACGAATTGTTTTCCCTTTGCTGTTCCTTTTCTTTTAGCTGCCGTAGTCTTAGCATATTCTTTTGGGGATAACGCTTTAATTGCCTTTGCTGGGAGATAGCGTTCACCCGTAGCCTTTGAACCTTGTGTAGAGGGCTTACCACTCTTGGTTCTCCACTTTTGTTTTGTCCAAGCTTTTAAGCTCCTTTGTGATTTCTTTAATGCCATGATAGTTCCTATTATATCACTAAATGTTTATATTTACAATGACTTTAGATAAAAAGCCCACCAAACAATTAATGCTAATCCAAAGAACCCTACAATTAAAATAATACTAATAGTTAAAGTTTCTATTAATTGTTTAATTTGTTTCTTTCTTGCTGCTGCCTCTAGCATCCGTTGCTTTCTTGCTTGTGCTTGAAATCTAATCCAATCATGCCATAGCCCCGGTCTACCAGTATATATCATTAATTGTTTTAATTCTTCTTCCTGTTGTTTTAGTTTTTCAAGATGCATAAACTCTTCTAAATCTGCAGAGCCTGTACGTCTTTTCTTTTTGTCTGCTTTTCTTCGTAAGCTTTCTGTTGCATTAACATACTCACCTACTTTTCCTGCTACATCTGCAATCTCACGTCCATTGCTAATAGCCGTTTTAATTACTGCAAATGCGGCATTAGCTGCGGCTATTTCTGCTAACATATTTTACTCCACAATATTCACAACAAAATATTTACCTTCAGAGTTTTTGTCTAGTTTTACCTTACGCATTTCACAAGCATATCTTGCACTTTTTAAATGCTTACCTACATTTCGTTCTATCTCACGTTTAGTAGATAGACAATCAGAAATATTATCATAACCTTTATATTCTATTATATCTCCTGAGACATATAAAAGCAACACCATTATTGTTTCAATCATTTGCTATCTTCCTATGTGTCATTTCCATTTGAGCATCTTTTAATTTTTCAATTTGCTCTTCAAGACTTGCTATCCGCTTTTCATAAAACTCTAATGTTAATTTTTGTTGTTGGTCGTAAGGTGCTCTACCTTCTTCTATTTCTGTTGCTAACTTTTCTAACTCACTAGCTATATGTTCAATCAACATAAACTGTTCATTATCTGCTGGTAAACTACCCATCTCACCACGAGGCCACTTAATACGAAAGTCAGTGTTTTGTTCTAAGTCTGCTTTCATCATAGTTACGTTTGTTTGTAGTGAAGTAATTTTTTCAGTTAAACCAAAGTATGCCCACGTAGCTACAGATGTAGCAATAACCATTGAAATAATATTCCTTAACGGCATTTGGAGTTCAGTATTTTCACTTAACTTAGCTGGCATTAGCTTTTATAACCACCACCTGCTTTTTTATAAGCAGAAGCCAACATTTGAGCTTTTCGAGCACTCCATTGACCTGAAGCACCACCCTTACTTCCTGCCTTAATACGTTCAAATAGTCTTTTACGCATAGTAGGTTTAGTATAATTACCTGCTTTGTTTACTGTAGATTTGGGCTTACCACCAGAGGCTAAAGCCCTCACACTTTTTCTAGTGTAAGAGCCTTTACCTTTTTTAGGTTTTACTACTTTAGGTTGATATAATCTATTAGCTAAAGACTTAGCTACAGGATTACGAGACTTAGTAGGTTTTTTCATTTACCTGCCCCTTTTTATTTTTTAGGTTTACGGGCTGCTCCAAAACCTTTTACTTGACGTGCAACTATACTTGAGTTAATAGAACCACCAGATTTTAACATCATTTTTAATTTTGGGTTGTCTGCCATACGTTTAGTTTTTGGCTTAACTTTAGGCATAGGTGCTGGCTTAAGTTTGTAACCCGGTTTCTTTTTAAGATTTGGTTTAGGCATAGGTGCTGGTTTAGCTGTATAACCCGGTTTCTTTTTTCGCTTTGGTTTAGGCATAGGTGCTGGTTTCATTTTAATTGAACCACCTTCTTTCTTTTTAGTAGTACTAGTCAAAAGACTTTTGGCTTGTTTAGTTGCCATACCCCTTGGAATTTCATAAGTAGATTTTTTACCATCAACAGTAATGTTTACAAGTCTTTGTGTCTTTGGGTCATAACCACCGTCAAACTTTTTAGGCATAATCATTTTGCCCGGAGTAGCTTTAATCTGATTACCCCGTAGGTCTTTACCCTCAGAAGGTTTTGCTTTAGCTTTAGGCATGCCTATATTAGGTGCATTTCTACTAGGACGTGACTTAGGTCCAGTAACAGTACTAGTACCTGCACCAGATTTCTTTTGTCCTTTATTACCTAATAATGCTGCTCCTGTTATAACAGCAGCTGTGCCACCTATTCTAGCTGTTCTTCCCGGAGTCATAGGCTTTGTGCTTTTCTTCGGTGGCTGTGTAGTAATTTTAGGACGTGGTTTAGGCGCAGATGTGTTTGGTTTAGGAGAAGCTACACTAGGTTTTACAACTCTAGGTTTAGGTTTCATTGAAGGACGTTGAGGCTTCATAGAAGGACTCTTAGGCTTCATTGAAGGAGCTTTAGGTTTTAAGTTAGCTCTACCTGCACCGCCTGTAGGCTTAGACAGCTTAACAGTTTGTCCACCCATGTCAGACAGAGCACTTCTTTGTTGAGAAGTTACACCTGATTTAGGTTTTACAACTTTAGTTAAAGGCTTTAAATTAGCTCTACCTTTAGGTTTAATTTGATTTACATTAGTAACTGTTGAAGGATTTTTATTAATCCTATCTGCTGCAATTTTAGTTACAGGCTTTCCACCTTGCTGTGTAATATACTTTTTAATATAAGGAGAAGCTACTTTATAAATTTCATCTCCTAATTGAAATAATGTTTTTACCATTCTACTACTCCTTAATATAATTTATTGTCACCACAAGATGACTTTTTCTTTTTGCTTGAGACTTTACCGCCTTTTTTAAGAGGAAGAGCCGAGAATAAATCTGATGCATCAGCAATAACTGATGGAAGAAGTCCATACTCAAAAGTAGTAAATGCTTTTCCTAATTTTCCAGATTTTTTATTTTTAGTTTTGTTTTTCTTACCAAACATTATTTCATAGCCTTTCCATAACCACGCAATGCTTTACCGCAACCACGAGGACCTGTTTTTGATTTCTTTGTACCTACTGTACCCCCTGCTTTTCTACCTACAGGAGTATTAGCTACAATACCTGCTGTACTTTTACCAGTACCAAAACTTTTCATAATGTCATCAAAAGATTTTTTATCAAATCCCTTTTCTCTTTGTGTCTTAAAAGGATAGCCTTGATTCTTAGCAGTCTTCATTCGTTGAATAATACTTGCTTTGGCTTTCTTTTGACTTGCAGTTTTAGGCTTATACATAATGTCTTCAAGCTGTTTATTAGTATAACCTCGTGCAAACTGCTTACGAATAAAATCTAACTTCTCACCTTTAGACATAGACTGATAAGCTTCACGTTTCATTTCGCTAGCTTCCTTACCTGTCTTACCTTTGGTATCTATGCCACCACCTTTTGCAGGTAAAGTTTCATTTGCACCTTCGTACAAGTATTTATTTTTCTTAGTACCAGTAGGTCCAGACTCAGCAATAATTTTATCAATACCACCTTTTTGTTTAAGAATTTTTTCACCTTCAGGAGTAAGAGAAAGTGTTCTTCCGGAAATTACTTTTTTAGCTTGGCCTTGTGTTTTCATTTCTTTTAGCTTTTGAGAAATAAGATTTCTACGTTCTTTCATCTGAGCTTCAGACAAACCTGAAAGAAGTCCTTTTCTTTTCTGCCTAGCAGTATCTTTCCTAGCCATAGACATAACTTTTTGCATTTTAGTTTTACCTAAAGACTCTGCCTTTTTAATTGCTTCTGCATCAGTAAGTTTGCCTTTGCTTTCCTGTAGCATTTTAATAGCATTAGTTTTAGTAGTACCAGCTATATCTTGATTACGGATAGTTTGTGATTTACGTTCAATAGCTCGTTCCTGCGAGAGAGCAGCTTTCGATGTTCCTGCCTTCTCTGCAGCCTCCGTTTGTTTTTGCTGATATACCTTTTGACGGGCTGCTGATTGAGCTTTACGTTTTCCCTTTGTTTTTCGCTTGTCAACTTTAGGTCTACCCTTTTTCTTGGTTAGTGCCTTTGCTGCTGTTTTTAGTGCTTTACTAATCATTAGTTACTCCCTGCTATAACTGGGTTGTCTGCACCTGCTCTACTTGCAGGAGCTTGCATATCATCCCGTCTTGTTCTACGTGCTTGGTTTTGCAGTGCGGCTACTGCTTGCATATATCTCTGTTCAAATAGATTTACTGCATTATAATCTTTTTGAAATACCATTGCTTCTACCATGCTTGCATTAAATAATGCGTCATAACAAAAATCTGAAAAGTAATTGTTTGGTGAAGCTGCTGCTAAAGTAGTTGGTCTTGATATATGTACTATCTCTCCATCAAAGGTAGAAACAGGAGTAGGTGCAATGAGTACCGTTGTGTTGTCTCTACGGGCATAATATTCAGGAGTACCTGTGCTTGCAGCTACAGGCCAATAATCTTTTATGTATTCATCGGTTCTAGGCAACAAATTAATTCGTGTTGAGTTTGCAGTAATGTTAAAGTTTTTTAGTATACGTGTACCAGAAGGTAAAGTAACTTGATTAGCACCTGCAGGAATTGCAACAGAAGTATAAGACACCAGCCCGTAATCATCAAGGTCACGAGTTAGTCTCTCTTCTGCACGATTAATCATTTTAGGAATATAGTTAGCAAACTCTGTTCCATCATTCTCTGCAGCTTGAGTAATATCGTCTACAAGGTAAGAATAATTAGCCATAGTAAACTGCTACTGTTGCTGCTGATGTAGGCGCAGAAACTTTTACTGGTCCATACATTTTAACACCAAAGTCAGGAATCATAATATCACTTGCGTCTACTACAGAAGTACCCACAAATTTAATATTGTTTCCCTTTAAGTTTCCATACTCATCTGTTTGAGAACCAGTAATTACAAATGTACCAATACCAGAAAAGGTAACACCTTTGATTCGTGTATCTGCAACAGTTGTACTGGTTAGTGAATCTAGCAATGCGCCAGAGCCTGTAACAAAAGCGTTACGTATATTTGAAGCCATAGAATTTCTCCGATTATTGTTAATTAGTTAGTTGTTATTCTATTCTATATATTATACACAAAAAAAGAGGGATATGAAATACCCCTCTTCTCTTTTTTAATTTTTTTAGTTTTTCAGTACTAGCCTGAAGAACCGTAGAAGCTACGCCAATCTGACCAACCAAAGCTATAACGCTCACGAGCTTTAAAGCGAAGGTTACCTGTATCAAAATCGGGTTCCATCTTTGTCTGCAGTGGAGCACGTACAAACATCTTTGCACCATTAGGACAATCTGTCTTAATGAACCAAGCATCTGTATCTGTGAAACGTCTGTTGACATAGAAACCACCCGGAATCAAACCTTGATTACGGATTGAGTTAATGTCATTAACATTTGTTGCACCGTTAGCTGCAGTTGTTGGATTGACACCAATGGTTGTTGACATTGTGCTGTTCAGAATCTGGTCAGCAGTGAACGCCAAATCTGAAGGTACATGCAAAGACTTAGCTTGCAAACCAATCAGAATACCACGGTCATCTTTTGCTTTTGAAATCTGAATAAGACCAGACTCAAGAGCAGCTTCTGACAGGTCAGTTGCACCAAATGTATTTGATTGGTTACCTGCTGCCATAGTTGGGTGTGCGTTTGAGAACAGTGCTACACCGTCACCACCAACATAAGAGGCACTGAAACCATTGTTAAATACATCAGCAGCTTTAACCTGCTTTGTATTAGCCATTGCACGAGCCAAGCCACGAGCACGAAGCTTTGCGAAGGTATCGTAAAGATTATCTTCCATTGCTTCTTCTGTTACGGCAAATGCCAATGCAACAGTTTCGTGGGTGTAACGTGCTGTGTAGCTTTCTTGTGCATCGTCATAAGCAACAGCAGCACCTTCACCTTTAGTAGGTGCAGTACCGAAGCCTGTGAAAAGCACTTCTTCTTCAAATGCACGGTCTGAGTTCTCTGTCTCAAACAACGGTGCATGTTCGTCTGAAACTTCCCCGTATTCCATCCCAAACACTGCGTTTAGGCCGGGGAGAAGTTCTTTAGAGATACTTGCTCTATTTATCGCCATTTTAAATTCTCCCTAATCTAGAATGCTGGGTCTGCACCAGAAGTAGGCGCAGTTACGATTGCATCGTGGAAGTTGTCAGTATGCTGAACCAAACGCACATTCAATTTTAGATATGCATTTTCTGCAGCAACAGCAACATCGTTACCCGGTTCGTCTACAGGGTCAAGAGCACGAGCCATTGCAATTGTTGAGGTACGAGTTGCACCTGCAATGCCGTGACCAGACATACCTGTAAAGGTAGAACCAGTACCAAGTGTTACAGCAAAGTTCTGAGCACCATACAGGTCACCTGCGGTTACAGAAGCATCTGCTTGTACCTCAAATACTGTACGGGCATCGTCAGCTACCAATGCATATGCATCTGTGGCTGATGTACCTGAAGGCCAGTACTTGCTAAATTTTTGTTCATTATCTGCAACGTAACGACAGCCCATGAAAACGCCTTGAGCTACCTCAGTTACAGTGGTGATGACTTCCAAGTTTCCTGCATTAATACGGACCAAATCGCCTGTAAAAATGTTAGCGGCATAACCTGAAGCAATAGGGTATTCATTCTGACCCTGATTGTTTGGGTTGTTGCCACGTTTGCGGGAAGGACGGAAGCCAGACAACGCTAATGTTGAAGTCATTTTTAGTCTCCCTTTTTAAAAAGCACTACTAAATTCTTTATACCTAATCTTGAAAGTTAGGTGTACGTCCTCTAGTAACATTTGTTTTACTACTATTTCTAATTGGCATACGAGCATCACTCTGACCCATAAGCTGTTGATTAACTGCATCAACCATCTCACGGCTCTGATTTTCGTAATACGCCTGACGATTTTGTGCTTTCTGAATTGGCATTTTTGCCAATGCTAAGTCTCCACGACAGACTGCACCCTTATATCGCCCTTCATCCCTTACGAAGGAATTATGTTGTAACTCAGGAACTTCATCTACAGTTACAAACTGCCAACCCTCTTGAAACTTTTTGCCTACGTTTTTGTAGTCTTCTTGGTTTCGGGTTGTTACTCGTATCCAACGAAGTGTAAGGCCTTGATTTAAAAACCGTTCAGATACTGAGTCAGGAATGTCCAATAAGCTAGGCTCACGGTATTCCATGTCTTGTTCCCTTGTATTGAGTTCACGAGTCTCAACATTACGTTGTGTATTTGTGTTACGTGCCATTTAGTTTTCCTCCACGCTGTTAGTAAACTGAAGTATATTCACCGTCTGCTGTATCTACTTTTAGCTTTTCGGCTGCATACTGTTCCAAGGGTATACCCCACTTTTCTGCAAGACGTACATCTTCTTTAGTTAGACGTACCTTCTTACCTGACGAGGCTGATGAAGTGCGTGATGCTCCACCGACCACTTGGGCAGGAGTTGACGTTTCCTGCTCACGTTGCTCTTGAACCTCTCCACCAAAACGCTGCGGATATTTGCTGCGAAGGCGAGTGTCAATCTCTTGATAGAAGTCTTCGTCATTAGAATCGTAACCTTCTGATTTTAATTCTTGGTCAATCTCAAGAGCTAATGTTGTCATTACATTGTCTTGACCAAACCAAGGGTTACGTCCTGCCCACTCAACTGCCAACCTATCATACTCTGCTGATTGTTGTGTTGGTTGTTGTTGTGCTTGTGGCTGACGAACTTCTTCTTGTTCTTCAATCTGTGGTCTATATTGATTACGTGTAACATTAAGAGTTGTTGCATCACCTTGAGCTTTATTCAAGTTCTTTTGTGCAGCTACAATTCTATCTGTATCACCTGACTCAAGAGCTTGTCTATAAGCATCTTCAGCTAGTTCAATACGACTGTTAATCTGTGCTTCAGCAGATTCAAAGTTCTTCTGTAGTGAAGTTTTAATCTCCTGCTGTTGAGCTTTTAATCTTTCCTCTAACTCTAGTTGGCGAGTCATCAGAGTTTCAATTTGTTCTTCACGTTCTTTCTTTTGACGAACTAATTGTCTTATCCGTTTTTGTGCTCCTGATTGAGGCTCTTCAGATACATCTGATTTACCCTCTGAGCTAGTGCTTTGTTGTTCAGCATGTTCCCCAGTATTGAGTGTATTTGCATTTTGTTGTTGTTTCGTTTGTACGGCTTCCTCTTCGGAAGTACTTTCGGATAGTTCACTCTCAATTTCAAACTCAACTTTCTCTTCCTCATTCTCGGCATTGGAAGTGTTTACCGTTGTCCATTCTTCAGACATATATTTCTCCTTTTACGTCAGTTGCGACACTATGACGAGTTACGCATTTGATACTATATTACAACAAGTAATAGAGTTATACAATACCTATGTATTAAATTAATTAGATAAATTATAAGTAGGGTCTAATTCTTTTGGGTCATCCACTATCATTGATATTTGGTCATCCAATAAAAGAATAAGCCTTACACCCTTGTAGAAAAACTTTTGACCTGAATGTTTACCATAACAGACATAATCACCTTCTTTACACCAAGGACCATTAGGATATCTATCATTATCTTTATATGCATCCTTACCCACTGCAAGTACTTTACCTACAGTTGTAAGATATGCAATATCATCTCTAGTAGAATCTGGAAGAATAATACCACCTTTAGTTTCCTGCTTTACAGAAACAGGACGAATTAGTAAGTGATAACCCGGAATTACTGGTAGTACATCTGGGTCTGCAACTTCTTCATTTGTATTCCACGCATCGTTAAGAATTGTTTTTTCCATAGCAACTGCTTGCATAATTAATCATCTCCATCATCTTCATACATTACTTTATTAACTATATTTTTAACTTCTGCTCTTGCCCATTCCAAACCTGAAATGCGACCTACAGAGTTCATATATGTATGATAGTCTGAAGCTGCGCCAGATGCAAGCGAATTTTTTATTAATTCAATTTCTTTATGTAATACTTTATCTATTTCTTCTATAAGCATTAAATAGCCTTTGGTTCGTAGTTATAAGGATTACGTTCTACTCTACCACCAGACTTAAACTTTTCTATTTGTCCTGTTCCTTTAGAAAAAGAAGGTATAGCATCTACTTCTATATAATCATATAAAGGATGCATTTTACTTCCTACTTTAATTTCTCCTACTTGATTTCCTAATCTAATATCTCCAACAGTTGCAGGACGTAAATTAGGTTGAGGTACTTCTTCTTTAATTTCACCAGACTTTAACTTTCTATTAATTTTGGCTGTCATTCTTTTCATATTGACAGGACCAACAAATTGTGTATCTAGTGTGTAATAATGCTTACCACTTTTAGGTTGTACTGTAACAATAGGATGGTCTAATAGTCTTGCTTCACCTTCTACTATAACTTTAAATCTTTCTGGTTGTAAAAGATTAGTATTTATTTCTTTTCCTGTAGAACCAGTATTTTGTTTATAGTTTTTTTGCATATCTTCAATAGTTAGGTTTTCAGAAAGTGTGTTGGCTCTAGCTGTAGTTTTATTTTGTCCTGTGCTTCTTTTAAATGAAGTACGTGGACTAATAAAAAGATTTTCAAAAGTTTCATTTGATACATCAGTAGGTTTACCTTTACCCATCATAATGTAATTACCAAAGTCTAAATCAAGCTCAATACCTGCTTTTTCTAAACCTTTTGTCATGCCTTCTTTATAATCACGTTTAGCAGGGTCAAAAAATCTACCGGGAGCTGGCATAATACTTGCAGCTTCAGGAAACTTTTCTGTATCTATAGCACGTTGCATACGAGGAGAAAGTGTTTCTGAAACTTCTTCTCCTTCTAATGCTCTAAATACTGGACTGCTTTTAGGTTTAATAGGCACAGCAAGCTGTTCTTTAACTTTACCTGTAACTTTATCTTTTCTTTTTACAGTCTTTAAAGGTGTAATAGCTTCTTTTAATAATGTTTTTGCTACTCCTGATAATCCTGACATTATTCACTCCTTGAAGTTTTTGAGTCTGAAATCATTTTACTAATGACATCAATTGCTTTTGCAGCTTCTGAGCTTTCAAGATTATCTTCATGCTTTACCATGTCTGCAAGAAGTTCTACTGCCTTGATTGCTGCTTTGGCATTTCTGTCCTTTTCTTTTTCGTCTGCTTTCAGTGTACCCTCTGCACCAATCTTATATGCATCAAGTGCCAGCTTCTGTTCTTTCAAGTCAAGGTCACGGTTCTTTAGAGCACCCTCAGTTGCTTCTTTAGCAAGCTGTGCTTGTACCTTTTCCTGTTCAATCTGAAGACGTTGTGCTTCCATCTGAACCATTGCTTGTTCAGGTGATGGACCTTTCTGTGCAGCAGCCATGTTTGCTTGTGTTACCTGCTGTGCAGCCGCCATCATTACCTGCTCAATTACTTGAGGGTTCTGAGCATTAGGGTCACCTGCTGGAGCTTCTGCCATCATCTGACGTGTCAGACCATTTACTTGCTCTTCATACTTCATAACTACATGCTCTTGTATGTTAGCTTGTAAAATAGGAACTACACGTTGCATAATTGGATTAGCACCGTTGGCAGGGTCTTGCATAAACATACTCTTAATCTGAATATGTGCATCATGGTTCTGACCTGCAAAGGCTTTGATTGGCAGACCTTTAGTTGCTGCTTCAATGTCTGTTACAGGGTCAAGTGGCTGTGCCTGTGGCTTTTCTGGAAGTATTTTATCCAAGTTAGGAATGTTTGCCGCATTAAGTAAAGTACGGTTTAGTTCTTCCATGTTAAACATTCCGGGAGGAGATTGCTGTGCTTGCTGCATAACCATCTGTGCCATCATCAGCCTGTGTGCCGAAGAAGGAATGTTAGGGTCAGAGACAGGCAAGACATCCACACGACCATCAAAGTCACGCTTAAAGATTTCTTCACTTACACCGGGTACGTCATAAGGATACTTTGGTGGTAAGCTTTCATAGTTAATACGTGCAAGAATTTTAAACTCGTCACGTTGTGATTTATGAAGTCGTTTATGGATTGCACTAAAGAATTTACTTGATGCTTCAAGTAAAGCCATAGTTGTACCTACAGGACCATAGTTAGAACCTTCTGTAATAACTTGTTCTGTGGTGTCTGCAAACTTCTGACCTGCTCCTGCAACAAACTGAAGCATCTGGAATAGAGTGCCTGACGGTTCTTTGTAAGGCAAAGGTACAATAGAACGTGTTAAGTCCATACCTGTTGCTTCTACTTCTTTAAATTCACCCGGAGCAATTGGGTCATTATCACCTACAATACGTACACCTTTTGCTTTGAAGCCACCGGGCAAGTTAGCAAACTGTCCTGCATCAATAAGGTTACGCATAGCTGCAGTGGCAGACATTGTAAGGTTACCAAGGAAGTGAATAAGTCCTAGACCATAGAAACCAAATCCCGGAACAAAACGATAATGCGTAAAGAACATTTTCTTTTCTTTATTCTTATCGTCCTCATTCCAGTTCCTACGTATAGACAATACTTTACGTGTTGATTCTTCAATGGTTACAATATAAGGACACTCATAACCATGTCCTTCAATATCCAAATAACAATGCTGTTCAAGAAGAACATACTGCATATCTGTATCAGAAGAAGGAGACAAACCAAGTACTGTGTCCATCTTTTGTGTAAGTTCTGATTGTTCTGGAATATATGCATCTGGTAAGTCCATTTCTTCATACATACCTGAGTACATTGCATTGGCAATCTCACGAGGGCTACGATACAATACATGAGTATATCTGTCTGCCCGTCTTAGGTCTGTTGCATAGTAAGACACATAGAACTGGTCAATAGGTACAAACTCACTGACAGGACGTTCTACTGAACCATCATAATAAATCTTTTTGAATGAGCTACCGATAAGTGGTAAATGGAACAACATACGTTCAAACTCGTCAAAGTATTCAGGCATCATATCAGTTAGCTGATAGTTCATAAAGTTCTGAACACGATTTGCTTGACGTTGTTTTTCAACCGTAGCATCACCAAGAACCTGAGCTTTAACTGGGCCACTGGAAGGAAATAGTTCTTGGGATGCACGGCTCTGGAATTTAACTGCAGACTCAATGAGTAGTGGGTGAACAGCAGTTGCTGCACCTTCAAAAGGTTCTGTAGTTTCTTCCAGTTTCAGACCAAGCAGGTCAAAGCCTCGTTCAAACATGGATTCCCATTCTGCCCGTGACTCTTTGTCTGCTTCGTATTTTTCGTATACTTCTTCACCAATGCGAATAAGCTCGTCTTCTTCGATTTGCTCTGCAAGGTTAGTATAAAATTCGTCTTCAATATTAAATTCTACAATATTATCCACATCTGTCAAATCAAAATCAGTTTCAAATTCTACTTCTAAGTCTCCTGTTTCAGGGTCTACTTCAAAGTTTACACCCGGAAAGTCTAATTCTTCTTGATTTTCTATATTTAGTTGAATAACATTTTCTTTAGAAATGGGGTCATTTGGATTTTTTTCTATAGCCATTATCTTTCCTTCTTAGTTAGCTCCAGTTAATTGTTATTATATACTTATGTTCTCCAATATGCAACCCTTCTTTTTGTTCTTGGACCATCTTCCCAATCAGGGTCTTCTGGGTGTATCAAGTTCCAACTGTCTCTCATGTAATGAACTGCCATTGTTAGACAGTCTACTTGGTCATCATGTGCTCCATTAGGGAAAGACATACATTCTGCAAACAAATCATCTGCCCATGTTCTTCCCTCTGGTAACCACACACGCCCTGCTTCCATTAAAGCAGTTGCTGCAAAGACACGAGCTACCTTATCACGGTCAGGTAAATAGTCCAATACAGGTAGTCCTGCTCTTCTCATGTCCTGAATAAGAGATTGACCAGAAGCTTTCTTTTCTATTATACATACATCTGGTCTAAACTCTGCATATAATTCTTGTGCTTTACGTCTTAGTTCTGGGTATTCAAATCTACCTCTTATATTACCTAATAGTATTAGATTAGAAGTTATTTGTTCTGTACCATACTCATCTTCTTCAAAAGAGTTAAATATCCCCCATGTTTGTATTACACTATAGTCAGCAGTTCTTGCAGTACTAAATGCTGTATCATATGTCTGTATTATAAAGTCACATGGTGGTGGTTCGTCATACTCCCACCACTTCAACCATTTCTTTTTAATAATACCACCGTCATCAGGTGAGGGGTCTTGCATATACAAAGAGTTCCAATATCTACTACCATTGGAACTTCTTATTTCCATTTCGTCAATCTTCAATAATTCATCTGGCTTCCACTCAGGAAAGTAAGACGTGCCTTCTGGTAGACCAAGAAGCTCTGCTGCTTCTTCATTCAGCCATGCAGGTATACTAATTACTTCCCAAGGGTTTGGCGTTTCTTCTGCGTTTTGTTCTTGCTTCAAAAGCCAACCACACAAATCGTCATAGTGATATCTTGTATTAATAATAATGATTGCACCGTTAGGCATAATACGAGTACGTAGACCTGCAGGATACCACTCCTTAATATAACGTCTACCTGCTTCACTAAAACTGTCCTCTTCTGACATCACGTCATCGAGCAAGGCTACGTGAGCACCCCGACCTGCAACCTGACTTCTTACACCTGCTGCATAGTAAGAACCATTCTTATTTGTCTTCCACTTACCTGCTGCCTTCACATCACTTCTTAGAGATATACCACGGAATATCTTTTGAAACCTGTCCGTGTTTACAATGTCTCGTACAGTTCTACCAAAGTCACTTGCAAGCTGGTCACTGTGGGAGACAGACATAATCTCATGGTGACCAAAGTTACCAATGTACCATGCAGGAAACAGCTTACTTGCTACCACAGACTTAGAAGAACGAGGGGGTAGAAATATCATAAGTCTTTTTGTACTACCATCTATAACACCCTGTAGCTTTTCACATAGTAGTTCTATATGCCTACCCATCTTAAAGTCAGACACAATTGTAGGTGCAAATATCTTTACAAAGGTAAGGAAGTCATCCTTTGCCTTCATGTTTGCATAATGTGTCAGCTTCTCTCTTAAATCAAGAGACAAGGAAATATTATTTATTTCTTCTGGTGTCTTACCTTCTACTTCGTCTAGCATTAAGTAGCTTCTCCAACAACAACTGTACAACTAGTTTGTCTTACCTCAAAGGGCATATTATATTCTTCCCATACTCCTTTTAATTTATACTGCATTTCTTCTAATCTAGTTCTACACCTGCCTTCTAAAGGATAAGGACCATAGGTATCTGATATCTGCATACAGTTATCTGGGCTACCTATTACACAGGCGATAATAATTGCTTTAAACATTTAGTTTTCCTTCCTATAAAGTGTTGCATAAATGTCACAGTCATATAAAAAAATAAATTAGCCCTATTGCGAAATCTGTAAAGATATGTTATTTTCTATTTAGACCCACCGGGGTAAATATATACCCCCAGAAGACACCCGACACACCTACCAATATTACTTATATATAATTATAACTGTAATCTAATTCTACTATATTATATATTATAATACTTCTTTTGTCAAATATTTTATATATACTAATTAGCCCCCAGTCCTACCTATGAAGTACCCTTTGTTTTTTGAAAATTTATGTTAGGGGTATATTATATATATAATAGTAAGACAGTTTTTTGCGTGGGGGTTCTACACATACTTCCCAAGATTGCACAAAAATTAGGCAAAAGATAGTTATTCAACCATAGATTGCACAACTATAAGTAGTGTGACATTTTTGCAACACTAGTTTTTCCTAGATTTGTACAGATTCTGCACAATTATTAGGCACAATGGCTGTATAGTGTGACATTAATACCACACCCCCCTCCCCATGTCTTTACACCAATACGTTGTATTCATTAGATATTATCAAGTTTTCCCCTAATTTTATTACAATTTCCCCTTGTCTTTTGTTTCATCATTACACGCAAAGATGGTGAGAACAAAACAAGAACTTTGATGAGAACAAACCCAGCACAAAGATGAATTTTTCATCCAGAACAAACCCAGAACAAACTACCCAAAATCGCTGGAATATTAGTATATAAACCTTTTACGAAGTAAAAGGTATTATATACTTATAACGCCTCAAATCGACCACCAACCAACCACCAGCCATGAGGTACAAATCATGACGCAAACATCAACAAAGCTTCTCGCATTATCCGATTTGGATTTGCAAGCGCAGATGATTATTTCTGAACAAATCAGAAAGCATCTAGAAAAAACTGGTTCAGTCTATCCCGATGAGTGGAGCTATTCCAGAATTTCAGACGTTCAAATTCAATTCGATTTGAGCATTGACATGGGCTGAAATATTAGATAAATATATACCCCTTTAGGGGTATATTATATTTATCTTATAAACGCCTAAAACCAACCGACCAGAAAGGGTCAATAAATCATGTTCAAAAACCACCAAACCAAAATCTCAAAGTGGGCTTTGCGTTCAGTAGACAATACCGCCAAGGTTTGTTTACTGGTATCTGCCACAATCCAAACACAAACGCCTAGGGTATTTGCAGAATATCGTGATATCCTAGACAAGGGCAAAGACAGCACGTTTTGTTGGGGTATGAAAAAACAAACCTATGACTACATCCAACAAAACAAAAAACAGATATATCGTATCCTAAAAGATACCAAGCTTGGCAAGGTAAAGCTTATTGATTGCCTAGTCGAACTTGGGAGAATTGATGGGATAGGCTATGCAAAGGCTGGCTTCATAATGCAGTTATGCATAGGCGAGATAGGATGTATGGATACCCACAATCTGCAAAGGTTTGGACTAGAAGCTAAACAATTCAAGTTTAGTAAAAATGCTAGTGACAAGCTTAGAAGAATGAAGGCTGAGTTATACATCCAAGCTTGCAATCAGCAGGGTGGATGTGAATATCTTTGGGATAGCTGGTGTGAATTGATAGGCACTGAAAAATTCCCAGAATTGTATGGTTCAGGCGAAGCGGTATCAAAGCTTCACTGTGATTGGCTAGGCATCAAAGCATAGGAGAATTAATGATGCAATCAAGAAACTTAGAAACAGCTACAGGCTATCTCTTAACTGAAAAGCTAAAAGAGATTAACGAAAGATTTAATACAGATTTTTATCTGGAAGTTACAGACGCAGAACCAATGTTTGAAGATTGGCTTTATTGTCTCAAAGTGGGAGATAGAGAAGTGACAGATGAGTGGGATGGGCAGGAAATGTTCGCCTTCCTGATGGGTTTCTATCATGGTGCATTGGTAGGAAAGGCGAAGCATTATGTCTAATAAAATTAAATTCAAAAAGATTTACCGTTCAAAAAACCATAAGGTAGAACGGAGAAAACAGGCTAGACAAAAACAAAAGCTAGTCTGGACAACACTAACTGCAAATTCATAGGAGAGATAACCATGCAGGTAGAAACTAAAATTGTGGCAGTTGATACACAGGACAACATCAGCATCTTTGCAAACGTATCGGTGACAGACGTACAGGTACGCAGAATGGACAAGAAAAACCGCCATAGAAAGAATGGCACTTTCCACAATAACAAGGGCTATATCGTGGTAGGACGTAGCCCTTATAATGGACAGTTTGTCTCACTAAAAAAGTAAGCTTGTAATGGGTGGGCGTATCTGATAGGGTACGCCTACCGACCTAATCAAATCTGGGAGTATTAAAAATGTCTAATCATACATATCTATTTTCTGTAGGTGGTGTTTCATTTTATGAGCATGGAGAATATGGCGATGAGTTTAATCTGATTGCTAAGATAGATGGCAAGTGGATTAATACATACTACATGGACAAACCAAGCTTAGAAGAAGCTAAAGAATTGGTTGAGGATGTTAAGGCTGGACACGAAGAAACTTATGAGGTGATGTGATGGCTAGAGAATATGAGGGATATCCAAGCTGGAATAGCTGGAATGTAAGCTTGTGGATTAATAATGACTATGACCTTTACAGTTTGTCCTATGACATGGTGCAAAAGCATGGCATGAAGACTGCCATTCGCATCCTGTCAGAGGGATGGGAAGGAAAGAAAACACCTGATGGGGGAGTGTTTAACAAAAGAGCAATATCATTGGCATTGGAAGGAATGGACGAATGAGCTATGACATGAACATAACAATTAAAATAATAAAGTTAAGAAGGAAACAAGCTTACCTAAATGGTTTGATAGATGGTATGGAAGAATTGGAAAAACATCTGGACAGATATTATCTATCAGATAGTAAGGCTGACAGCGATTTTAGTACTATGGTATATATGGCTAATGAAGAACTATTTAGTGATTATATCTTTTCGGTTGAAGAAATAGATAGAGAAATTGAAGAGCTAGAAAAGGAAGAAGCAAATGTCTAAGACAAGCCAGATTATAATTCGTAACAACAAAGGTCAGCTATTATCTATCGTACAGGCAAAGGGTGATGGCTATGGTATCATGGGGAATGTAAACTCAGGACAGGTAGAAGCTGCAAGTCTTAGCCCATTGGCAGATGCACCAGATGGATATCTAAATGCAAAAGACTTGGCAGATGTCTTGTTACACTTTGAGGAGCATGGTACAAACCCTGCTCAGTCTGATTATGAGGAAGATATGAAGGACATTTACTATGGGGAATGGGATTTGTTAAAATGACAGAACTACCAAAGATAAGAACCAATGAGATAAACGGCTGGAACTATTCCTGCTTTCCGCATAATGGAATACTAGGGGAGAAATATACTTTCCAACAGTTATTCGATATGATAAAGATACTATTCCTAGATATCAAGGAAGGTATTGAAGTGGAAGACATCCTGACCTATTACAATGATGGTATGGACTTCATGTCT
>Ga0070754_10001541_pt1 | contig 18350 bp, 13 predicted proteins | sample VirMetDEL_Sep_01_FD_75181 | JGI IMG/M metagenome (GOLD analysis project Ga0070754, IMG submission 75181) | Aqueous microbial communities from the Delaware River and Bay under freshwater to marine salinity gradient to study organic matter... | ecosystem: Environmental > Aquatic > Marine >... | reverse complement strand
GGCAAGAGCACCAGTAAATACAGAAGCAACAAAAGTAATGTCGCCGCCGCTTTTACCTTTTTCAATCATTGGTAACTCAACGTAGTTAAGAGTAATAATAAAACCACTCCAAACAACAACACCGAGCCGAACGAAGGTTCCTAGGATCTCAACGTCGTGCTCAGCTTGTTCTTTTACTTTTTTAAGGAATGGTTTCTTTACTTCTTTTTCTTGGTTATCTTGTTCCATGCTTGTTTAACGACAGGCTTCATTACCATTACAAGGTATTTGAAAATAGATGTAGCAGTAAGGGTGGCTACAACGGATATAACCGCTGTCGTTGCTGCAGCTGTCATAATTTCAGTTGATGGCATCGGAACTTCTAAATCCGTAAATGGCACATCAACCATTTGAACCTCCTTGGGTGGTTTAGGAGGTTTTATGTTAACCTTTGGTTTAGGTTTTGTCTCTTCTTTTTTATTTGTTTTGGTTTCTTCTTGAGGAGGTTCTTCTTCTGAGTTAATTCCTTCAATACCTGGAGGTGGACGAAGGACGCTAGGAGGCACCACAAGCGGCTTGTACGAGGGTAAAAGTGCTCGTGGTATCTCCAGTACCGGGCCAGGTAATTGAGGGGCTTCAGGGAGCTTCCAGAGGGGTAACACGGGAGGCTCTGCCCACTGCATTAGAGGCTACCAAAAAGACCGCGTTCAATAAAGTCAACCGCTTGATCATCAACAGTGTTATCAGTCTGCTGTGCAAGCTTACGCAGCATGTCAACGATAAGACGCTTAACTTGAGTTGAATTAATAAAGCTAAAAAGAATGGGGCGGATCAGGGTAATCATGATGATTATTAGGTAGTGGGTTCAGTAGGCCAAGTTACGTCATGCGGGAAACCATCAGTAGACGGCAGGTCCCGCAGTGCTTGACGGTAAGCAGCCCAAGCGTTAGTGTCAGCAGTGTTATCTGCAAGTTGAGTCCAGTCGCTATCAAAAAGACGTTCGTTGCGCTCAGTTCGCACCTCGTTTGCCTTGGCAGCAGTGCGCTCAGCAATCTGTTCAGGCGTAGCAGGTGTTTCAATCCACTGCTCCAGCCATCCAGCGCCTTGCTTAACAGCGGTACGCTCTAGGTTAAATTGATAATTTGCTAAAGGTTGTTCTGCAGGCGTCACAGGGATAACGCCGAACTCAGCCGCCAACTCATCGCTAATTGCCTTAGGCCAGCTTGTGTTGGGATGAGCTAGGCGCAAATCAGCCAGTGTGTAGGGATATTGCTCTAGTGCACCATCAAGTGTAGTCTTAACATAAAGCATCAGGATGCCTCCATTTCGGTAACTTGTTCCGCAATCACTTCGCGGATAATAGTTGCTTTAAGTTGTTCGGTTTGGTTGCTTGTCAGCAATTCGGTTAAGTTGTCACGAAACGTAACCATGGCAGGATTATCTGCGTGATCCGCGTTGATCTTGGCAATAGCTCGTGTGTAGTTGTCGATGTTGATCTGGTATCCCAAGATCTCATCGTTGCGTGCCTTAAGGGCGGATTGAAGGGTTTCAAATTTGTTCATGGTTTGTTATGTGGTGGGTTTTAAAAACTTCGAGCTTATGCATGGTTTGTTACTCGGGTTTGAAGGCAATGCATTCTGGATAACCAAAAGGCATAAGAGTAGATGGATCAGCATATTTTGTGCCAAATCCTGACGACCATGGATAAACACTTACAAAAGGAGAACTGGAATGAGCAACAGCTATATTGTCTCCATTGGGGTCAAACGAAACGCCGGCACCATTTCCTGTTGGCAGGGTGGCAGGATTTGAATATTTGGAACCAAAACCAGAAGCAGAAGACCATTCATATACGCTGACCCGCGGGCTGGCTGCATGAGCGATGGCAACGTCCGCTCCGTCCGGGCTAAAGGCTACGTCATATCCATTATCTGGAAGACTAGTAGATGGATCAGCATATTTTGTACCGTATCCCGACGCAGACCAAGGATACGCCGTTACGGACGCGCCACCGTTGTGCGCCGCAACTAAGGCATCATTATTGGGGCTAAACCTGACTCCATTAACAACTCCACCTGGGACAGTTGCCGGATTCGAATAAGCGGAGCCAAAACCAGAGGACCACGGATATGTTTTTATATATGGACTCGACTGGCCAAATTGAACGGCACCACCTGTTGCCAAATAACTGCCATTTGGTGAAAATGCAACTGCATTTCGGTAGTTACTTGGCAAACTAGATGGGTTTGTATATTTAGAACCAAATCCTGAGCTTGACCACGCATATGCACTGACGTAAGGGCTATTGCTATGCCCAACCACTATAACATCGCCGCTAGGATTAAAGGTAACACTTTTCCCATTACCTGCTGGCAAAGTTGCTGGATTGGAAAACTTTGTGCCGAAGCCCGCATTCCAAGCATATACGTTTATATAAGGGCTGCCGTCTTGGGCGCAGGCAAGAGCTGACCCATCTGGCGACCAAGCTAAACCTCTGATAGCTCCTGTCGGCGAAGTTGCGGGATCGGAATATTTTTGACCAAAACCAGAAGATGACCACTCATAAACAAAGATATATGGGCTGGTTGTTTGACCAATAGCTAGTGCAGTTACAGCTTTGCTTGCGCTAGCAGCAAGAGCTTTTTGATTTAGCATCAGGCATCACCCACGCGAGCGCCATACACCTGACCGCCAACCTTCCATAACGTGATTACCGTGTAACCACTGGTATTCAAGGTTGGTGCTACACCAGCGTTGGTCTTCCACACCACGCCCGACCCACCAAATGTGGCATCAGTCCAGGTTAGCGTGTAAGCAGTGCCGTCATCAACCATCAATGTCACAGCTTCACCGTTGGCAAAGTTTGTCGCCAGTGGTGTGCGGCTGGCACCAAGCGTAATTAACTGCACACTGCCATTACCTGGATCAATCTCAAACGCTGCGCCATCGGTGATGGTATAAACGTCTTCAAGGATTGTACCAATGATCGCGGGATCGGTAAGGGTTTGAGTTGCAGTAAAAGTTTGTGCTACATCCAGTTTAGCGGTGTCAGCGTCGTAACCTTGGACAGTAACGCCAATGTCAGCGGTACCTAGTTTTGCTGCAAGATCCGCAGGAGTAGGAATACCACTAATAGAAAGGTCGGTGTCTGTACCACCGTTATCCCAAGTAAGGGTATCTGCTTTAATTTTTCCGTAAGCCATGATTAGTTAAGAACGACAAGTTTAGAATTAGAACTAATGGTGATTGTTACACCAGGGTCCAAGGCAATAGGACCAACACAAGCTGCGTTGATGTTTGCTGCAATAGTTTTGTTGGTAGTAAGTGTAGTTGGAGTTTCAATAAATGCAGCATCAACACTGCCAAGTGAACTATCTACATACGCTTTGGTTGCAGCATCAGAGGCAGCAGTAGGCGTACCAAGGTTAACAATCTTGTAATTAAGTGCATCAAGCTCACCACCAAGTTGAGGTGTAGTGTCATCACTTAAATCCTGCAAACCTGAACCTTGCAGTGCAGAAATGCCAATAAAACTTAGATTACCACTACCATCAGTTTTAAGGACTTGATCAGCTGCACCATCAACAGACGGATAAGCAAGACCACTAATAGTTACATTACCACTTGAAGCAATAATATCAAACCCATTAACATCAAGATCACCACCCAATTGAGGGCTAAGATCGTTAATAATTTCTGGACGATATGCATCTAGACTAATCTCAACAGTACCAGAACGCTGGTCAACCTTAAAGGTATCACCAACTTTAAAAACACCGTTGTGGTCAGTACTGGATTGCCAAACCTTACCGTTGTTTAGGCTGATAGCTTGCTTAGTTTCATCAGCTTCACCGCCGTTTTCAGGCAGTGCAGTGTAGTCAGTACCAGAACCAACATACTCAAATGTATGTCCGCCAGTGCTTACAAAAGAACGCTGATAGAAGCTAGCAGTAGCACCTGCAGTAATGGGGTTAGTCAAACCCAGGTTCTCTGAAAGCTTACTCGGATTGGGGTTCAGGATTGTTACATCCCACCCAGAACCGTTGGCAACAGAAGACAAGATCGGATAAACATCAGATCCAATCTGAACCAACATGCTATCCTGAGGCTTGGTAGCAGCACCAAACCAAGTAGGATCAGCAGTAGGAGCACCAATGGTAAACGTAATGTCTGAAGCAGCAGCGTTAGCGCTTACAGAAGCAGTAAAGATAGCAGTCGGAGACTTGCCATCAGCAATCAAACCATAACGACCAAAGTCAGTCGTACAGTTACTCAGGTTAAGTTGACCACCTTTGAGTGCTTTGGCATGGTAGTGAGCAAAGGTTCCAAAGAACGACACCAGCTGTGCATAACCATTGTTAGCACAAAGGCATCCAGGACCATCCAAGGTGATCTGAGTGAAGGAGTCAACAACCATCGACCGTAATGGGCTGTTAACTGAGGGAACAGAACCGTCAATAAAGAGGCCACCACCACTAGGACCAGAGGTAAGGTCACCACCAAAGCCTCCTTGGTTTACATTGTTAGGATCAAAGTAAGCAGTAGCTAGAGGATAGGTAACTTGATCGTTATATTCAGCTTCAGTCCAGTTTGGAATCGCGCTATCGCAGAAGTTAGTACAATTCTGAATGTACGGAGACTTGTAAATAACAGCATTCGGGTAGAACGAGGCTAGCCAACCTTGGTTTGTAGGCAGACCGTAGACCGGATCATCATCAACAGGGTGTCCGCCACGAGTACCACTAGCTTTAATACCTGCAAACGAGAAGTTAGAAATCAAAGTACCGCTATTAACACGGAACAAAGACTCAGTTTCAGTAGCAGGAGTGGGGTGAACAAAGCAGCTACGGATAGACTGACCAACAATCGACAGGTTATTCACCGTAATGTCAATAGGGGCAGTCTCACGGTAGATACCAGGGTTAACAAGAACAATATCACCATTATCAGCTGAAGCAACAGCTGCTTTAATGGTTTTCATTGCGTCAATGATCCTATGACCATCGTTGGCGTCATCACCGTTTAAGGCGTCAACCCAGATAACAGTAGGCTGAGTAATAAATGTACCACCACTGCTGATGCCAAGCCAGTTGACACCATTCCAAATAGAAAGGGTTTGATCATTAGTGTGATCATACCACATTTTACCTGTAGGCCAGTCAGTACCAGAAGGCGTACCACTCTGATAAATGATATCGTGACGTTTATTCAGGGCTGCAGTAGTACCAATCTCATCATCAGAACCTACATCATTAGGGTTAGCATTCTGTTCTGCAAGGGTACGGACATCATCTGCCTTAAGTTTGGCAAGATCAACAGAACCATCAGGGATAGACAGAACCACCTCACCATCTGCTGGGCGATCCAGCTGGATAGGGGTAGTAGCGCTGATCTGAACAACACCTTGCTGAGAAGCAGTGCTCTTATCAGCAGCAATAACAGCATCACCAGCAGTGTAGGTTACGCCAATAGCATGACCTTCATTAATGCTAACAATACCTTTATTGGTTTTAGAGCTGTCCTCACCTTCAATAACTGCGTTACCATTGGTGTAGGTAACATTAATACCTTCACCTTCATTAATACTGACAACACCTTTATTAGTTTTGGAGCTGTTTTGAACAGAGATGGTAACTTGCTTGTTAGAGTTGGTACCACCAGTAGCATCAGTAAGGACGATAGCATCGCCTTCTAACAGGTCATCGGTGATAACCTTACCAAGCTGTTCACGGTTTACCGCATCATCATCACTGTTAGCACCTGCAAGGTTCTCAATACGAAGCCCACGAGCGTCTACAGACTCTGCATTATCACGTGAAGGACTGATAGCATCCTTAGCCGTGTTAACGCCTTCCTGAGCCATAAAACGAACCTGCTCAAGAGCCGTATTAAGCTCTTGTGCTCGGATCGTAGAACCAGGAACAAACGTAACTACAGAAGCATCATCAGTAGTACGCTCAATAAAAATAAACGCCCCTGTAGTAGGGGCGCTGTTAAACTCAATAGTGCTAGCGTTAGCAAAAGTATAGTTAATCAGAGCAGTTCCTTGCGGAATGTCTCCTGAAATAACTTGTGGATGAGTAGGGCCGGCAGTAGAAGTTGTATTCTGTTGTAGTTGAAGTACTTCGTCAACGTAAACGTCAACATCAGCCTCATCAATATATTCAAATGGTACAGCATACTGCGTTGTACTAGCAGGAGCTGTATATGTAATTTTAGTAACTGCCATTAGTTATGGGAAGTTAAGGGCTGGTTAGCGTGGAAACTATTTACCAGTCTGTTGCATAAACTTTTCAAGCTCTGCATATTGACCAGAACGAGAAAGTGCAGATTTGATTTTACGGTCTTCAACTCGTTGCCTATATTCAGGGTTATTGTAAAGAAACTCAGCAACAGCTTGCTCTTTAGCGTCTTTAAAAATTGCTTGAATATCTTGATACCAACCTTGTTTAGTCAGTTTAATGTCATTAGCTGAGTTAAAATTCTTACCGTTTTTGTAATCTTCAAACTCACTCTTCCATTTTCTTGAATTAAACAATGCTTCTAGTTCAGCACGTAACGAACCTGTTGACATATACTTTTGAACTTGAGACATCTCAAAAGCGTTGAGAGGCTCCTCTCGATAAGTAGAAAGATCCTGAGGCAGGTTATAACGGGTTTCTAGTAGGGTTTGTTTGACAGGATCATCATCTGCAAACGTAATAGGGATAGGAGAGAGTTCGTTAAAGATTCTCATCAAAGGATTTTCAGGACCATAAGTAAGTTCTTTGCCTGAACGATCTTTACTCAAAATATCATATTTAGGAGGAAGAATACCTTTGACCAGTACATCATTTTTAATCAGCATCTGACCTAGCAGCTCAGCTTCTTTTTGGACAACATCAACGACATCACCAAGAGATTTCATCATGCCAGCCATAGGAAGGTGAGAACGGATATACCTAGATCCAGTCCTTTCAAGAAGATCCTGAGAGGTTTCAGGATTCATTAGACGTGCAAGATCCTCAACACCAGAAAGCATTGATTTATCAACAATCACACTACCAGCAAGAAAGATAATTTTCTTCATCCAATTCTCAGTCCAATCTTCACCAAGAACTGTAGCATTTTGAACCACGTTAGCCGTCATAGCAAACAACGTGTTAAATGGTTCAATGTTATTGTACGAGAAGTACGTTTCAGTTCCAGGAATTTTGAAAGAGTTAAATGGAATCTTTTTATTCTTCATCAAATCACGGGTTTCTTTATCCATTGGAGGATCACCCGTCATGTTGCCGCTAATGGCAGCAACAGTTGCCATACCGATAATCACGGTACCCATAGCTTCTCTACCTTGCAACAGAGCCTGTGCTTGTCCTAAGTCCTCCGGGCGAATGCCGTATTTCTCAAGGTTAACACCCTTCATAATGTCATTACGCCTAGTCATAAGCCGTTGAGCGGGCGTATGTTCAAACGCAATTTCAAGAGCATTAAAACCAGTACGGACAAAGGGGAAGAAAGCTTTCATAAACTTAATGTCAGAAACCTTTTCTAGCCCAGCCAGATTCCCTTGCAAAGCACGTGTCATAGCAGCTTCATCACCTGCCATTTTAGCAGCTGCATCTGTTACAACATAACGTCCTTCAGCATTCTTAGAAAAGATTTCATTACGGAAGTTTTCTTCATATTGAAGAGAAAGTTTCTTAATGTCGTTTAAATCTTTACCTTCATCAATAAGCTTACGGGCTGCTCGTGCTCGCATTTCCATACGACCAATAACGGTCCTAGCAAAAGCATCGCCAGCACCCATAGCATTTTGACTATATTTAACGAAAGGGTTAGTGTTCCACTTTACAGACATGTCAAGCATTCTATAGGCTAACTTCTCTGCATCAGTGCCGTACCGTTCAACGTAAGTATGAAGCTTTTGCCATTCAGCAAGATCAGCTCCAACATCATACTTCATGTCATAGCTAAGTGCTTTACGGTTGAAACCTTGATCCCAGTTGTGTTTAAACATCTGGAAGCTTTCACCTAACGACCTACCAATAGCATCAATTTGAGCAGCAGCAATAATAGCTTCTTCTCGACTACCACGCATGGTAGCACCAAAGTATGCTTGTATGGGTCTCAGCATACTAATAAAATTAGTACCTGTAATAGCCTTGATAGGAGTCAAAGGAGCACTCAAGATAGAGTTATAGAAGTGACCTTGAAGTTGCTTACGCCATTCACCTCTAATCTCTACACCGTTAACTTGTCCACCAAATAGCTTGGCACGAATAAAATCATGAATATGCTCAAGAGTTCTGACATTAGAAGTCAAAGCTTGGATTTCCAGAAGATCCTTAAGCTCCTGAACACGTCCTGTTTTTTCAAGACGCTTCAACTCTTCAATGTATTCATCAACTTCAGCTGTGACTTTAGCAAGTTTAGCTTGTGTAACTTCAGCTACCTGCTTAGGAATCATACCTACTTGTTGATAACGACCATCCAAACCCCACATGTAGCCCATCTTTTTGTGCTCAATAAGAGCAACCTTCATGGCATCAAACACGCTATCCGCTTGACGATAAATGGAAACATCATCCCCAAGCTGAATAGCTCCTGTGGCAATGCCTTGAGCTTTTTTAGCAAGAGTATTAATAGTCAGCTGAAGAGCTGCCTTTTGAGCAGGAGAAGCAGTAACAATTTCACGCCCATTATCAATATAAACACGAGCGTCTTTTGCATTGTTCTTGAAATAATCTGCAAACCTTGCAGCAATGTCACCACCTTCTTCAATCATAGAGGTGAGTTCATTTGCTTGACGAATAATCAGCTGCTGAACTTCTTTATAATCCAGAGTGTTTTCAGGAAGTTTAAAAGCTTCTTTGGCAAGATCATCTGCAACTTCAACGATGTAATCATGGATGTTTTTATCTCCACGAGACATCTTAGCCAAAGCAGATTCTGTAGCCCAGAAAGTAGGAGACTTGCCATCTCCACCAGCTTTTAGATCAGAAACACTTTCTTTAAGGTTTTGTTTAATCGGGTCTACTTCTTTGCTAAAAGTAGCCTTTTCTGTAGCATTGAACTTTTCAGGGTTAACAAACTCATCAGGTTCACGACCCAAAGCTTCCATAGCCTGCTCAGTGCTCTGATTAGTATTAGGATCAAATACATCCCCCATACCAGCACCGCGCTGATCAGCGATAGTATCGTAATCAACACGCTCACTAATCTGCTTTTCAAGTTGTTTTTTAGTTTTGTTTAAACGCCTAGAAAGAGTAGTGTCTTTTGCTTCTTTAGCAGCAGCAAGTTGCTCTTCAACTTCAGCCAGAACTTGTTCAGAATTATCATCAGCCTGCTTTTTATAAGCTTTATACTCATCAGCGCTGAGATGCTTCTTGAGATATTCTTCTCGGTTATCTTTAGTGCTTACACCACGACCACTAGCATAGCGATCGTCTGCCATTTCTTTAAAAGCCTCATCATCACGGACATTAGCATCGTCCATGTAATTAGCCATGGTTTTGTTGCCAATCTCATTAGCTTCATCTACAGAAGCACCTGCTGACTTGGCACGAATAGCAGCAACACGACCCTTAACAAAACCAGTAATAGTGTGAGCAGCACCATTCATGCCAGCACCCACAGCTACAGTCTTGATTCTAGCAAGCCAAGGATTGTCTTCATCATCAACAGCCAAAGCATTACTAACCCAAGTAGACATCCAGGGAACATTATCTTCCACCAGATTCATAAGGTTAGCATCTTCAGAGCTATCCGAGATGAGTTCAGCAAAAGCACCCTCACCTGCAATCTTAGCTCCCTTACCAACAAACTTAATAGTACGGATACCTTTGGCACCAACTCCCGCTGCTCTTGCCGCTGCAAGACCACGAGCGCCTAACCTTAGACCGCCCCCAACTGTTCCCCCAACACCGCCAGTAGCAGCAGTTAGAAGACCAAATTCGACCAGTCCACGGGTAAATTTGCCAAGTCCTGTCTTGTTTTCAGGAACCCACTCATCAGGTATATCCAACCAGCTAGCATCACCAGCCTCATAATCATTGCTAAAGGGGTTTTGACTGCTATCAACAGGACGACCAATCAAGGCATTCAGTCCTGTTTTAAGTGTATCACCAGTAAGTTCAGCAAAGCCGCCAATACTTTCTACTGCCTGAGCAGCGCCACCTGCAAGGGCAGCGCCAGTCTCAGATAGAAAGGTTGGTTGTTCTTCTGCTTGTGGTTGTTCTTGAGGCTCAGCAGCTTCAAGTTCAGCTTGGTTAGCAGCTTCAACTCTAGCAGCCCGAGACATAAATTGCTGAGCCCTTATCAAATCTGCCTCGTTAATCTGAACTAAACTGTCAGCATTAAGAGAAGATTGATTAAATTCATTTTCCATAGTAATCAACCTCCTTTGTATTTTTTAAGAACAGAGAGTGTGTACTTACGCATTGAAGGGTAAGGACCAACTCGACCAAAAGTCTCACTGTCCCAGTTGGCAAAACCGCCAGTACCACCATATCAGAAAGCAGCAGCTTTACGGACAGCAATATCTGGATCACCGCCTGAGGCATTAATTGCTTGACGGATGTATTCATTCATTGCTGCAGCAGCTAGTTTTTCTTGATATTGTGGGTTGTTAAGAAACTCTTTAATGCTAGAAGGGCGACCTAAACCATATTTAGGTCCCCACGTAATAACATTACTCCACAGAATCTGGTATTTACCAAGAGCAGGATCTTTATCATTACCTGTCCTAGGATCCCAGTTTTCTGATTTATAGTTACCACCCGATTCTTGGAAGCCAATAGCTTTAAGAACGTTTGCAGCAGTAACGATACCAGTTTGTTGAGCAACTCTGTTAGCAAGTTTAGGACTTGGGTTTCTAATCAAAGAACTCCTAAGCTCAGGACGTTCTTTAAGAATTTGATCCAGAGTTTTAGCTTCATCAGGAAGTTCAACAGGAGGTAGAACATTTCCTGCAGCATCTTTAGTTAAAGCTCGCTGAAAGTTAAGAATTTCATAAACGGAGTAACGGCCACCAGTTAAGTTAGCCATCTGGTAAAAAAATTTAGCTGGCCTCCCTCCTGATAGCTGTAAATCCCTAGGGTCAGTAATAAAAAGTTGGTTACGAACGGCATCAGCATTAGATAAAATGGTTGAATTAGCTTTACGAATATAGCCCAGTTGACGTGCTTCAGGTTGGTTTCGTGCAGGACTTGTGTTGTAATAAGTAAAGCCTACACGACCAGGACCAGCATGATATTGTAAACCACTTGGGTTTATACCGGGTTTATTTTGTTCTTTAATTTTATTACTTACTATTTGAGCAGCAAGCCTGATTGCTTGAGCTTCAGTTTGAACCTCTCCTGATTCAAGCAAAGCCTTAGCTTCTTTACGCATCTCGTTATGAGCGTCTAGCTCAGCAAAAGCTAACCCAGGAGTATCAGGTCCTAGAGTGCTAAAATCTTTAACACTACTTTCAAGAGCCGCTGTAACGTCTTTCTCAGCTGCTTGGAGTATAGCCTTAGATGCAGAACCAAAAGCTTTTTCTACAATGTCTCCATTTTCTTTGTATTTACTGTACACAGAGGGTTCAAATTTTCTAGCCTGCTCTTCAGTAATTTCACCATACGTTTCAACGTAGGCTTTAGCAAGCTCTTCTGATTCTTGAACGCTTAAATACAAAGGTTGCCAAGTTTGAATCCATTGAGCCAGTTCCCTGCCTTGTTCATACTGACCAAAATCAGACATGATTTGAGCAGCCAAGGTTCGCTTAGTGGAATCACTAGGGGCTTGATCAATAAAAGAAGATGCTAAAGCTCGCCTCTTTTCAGTAATCTTCATGCTAGTTTCACTTTCATCCTTCTTAAATTTAGCGTAAGCAGCATCAGTAGCAATACGATTCAGTTCGTTAATATTGAACTCATCGTTGTATAACTCGATTAAACTGCCTTTGCGTCCTTTAGCAGCAGGATGCTCAAACTTAGTGTCCTGAAGGACCTGTATAAGCTCTCGTGCCCTTTCTGGGTCTTGAGTAGCAATAGTAGTAAAAATCTTCTTAACGAGCTGTCTAGAAGCCTTGTAGCCACCTTCAGGTGCGTTCAGGTTTTTAAGCAGCCTAGGAGTAATCTTCATGAAAACTTCTAACTGCTGTCCAGCCGGAACAGGATTGGTAGGGTTGCTCAGAGCCAATGTCAATGCGTTCTCCTCATCATCCAGCATTTGCTGGTTTTCTTGAGTTAGGAATTTTTGAACGTATTGATCTCTTTGAGTTTTAAGAGATTGATTAAGTTGAGGTAAGAACTTAGTAGCACGTACCTTAGCACTCAGACCAGCGGGGTTATTATTTTTTAAATAGTTCTGTTTGACATAATTAGCAGCAGCTTCCCACTGATTAATACCTTCATACTGGTTTAAAACAAAGAATTCACCTGTAGAAGGATCTTGAATTTTAGTAGTGTTGGTTTGTAGTTCAGCAAGAAGATGTGGACCAAAGCCGTTAGCGGCTTCGTTCATTGCTGCTAGATCCCAACCTTGTTTATAATATCGAGACGTCCTGCGTACACGAGTCTCGATTTCTTGGTTAGGAGCTTGAGCAGCAAACTCTCCAATGTCAGAATGAAGTTTAGCACTATTCTGATATGCTTGATCAACTTCTGCTGAATCTTGAGCCAAAGCTTCTGGGGGCTGGCTCATGTAGTCCAATTCACCCCGAGCCCTTTCTTCTTCAATATAATTTCCAGCTTGTTGTTCTAGAACATCACTGATAGTTTTACTGAATTTAGAAAGGGCTTGTAATTCATAATTCGTGTTTTGACGTTGAATGTCACTAACACGCTGCATTTCTTCGATACGCCGAGAGGCTTGCCTCTCCATTCCACGGATTCGCTCTTCGCCCTGCTCTTTAATTTGAGCAGCCTCTTCACGCATACGCTTAGAGGGATCAGCAACGACACGAGCACGGAATCCGATAGACTGTGCACTACCTTGATATGGCATGGTTTTAGTTGAATAAAGTTATTACGGGTTATCTAGCTGATAGCCAGTCGAATAAGCCGAAGCGCCTGAACTCACAAGGTTACCAGCCAAGGCAAGACTTGAAGGTCCAGTAGCCATAATAGGTTGAACAGGAAGGAGAGATGCTTGAGGTGACAAGGGATCAGCAGGGAGGTTGTTCCAAGCCGCCATGTTAGCAGCAGATTGATCCAGCAGGATACCTTCTTTGGCAATGCCAGAAGCTCTGCTTGCATCATATAAAGTTTGTTCAATCTGAGCTTGCTCAAATCCAAACTGACGTTCTGCATCCATGGCTTGCATCAGGAACGATTGTCCTGCTTTACCAGATGCTAGCACAGCACCTTGAGATTTAACAATATTAGCAATGTTCTCCTGTTGTTGGAAAGCAGCAGTGGTACGTGCTTCAGCTAGTTTCTGAGTCTCAGCACTGAGAGCACGGGTAGCTTCTGTTTGGTTAGCACTAATCTGAGCATAATAAGCATTTTTTGCAGCAGTAGCAGATTTAAGTTGGGCTTGATACGCACGACCTGCTTCACTATCACGCATTGCTGCAATTTGAAGTTCTTGTTGATATTGTTGTTGGGCGATAGCATTGGATCTAGCTACTGCGGCTTGCTGCGCTTGATGCTGCCCTACAGCAGACATAGCACTACCAGCAAAGCTAAGAGCACCAATAGCAACGCCTAGACTGACGGCACACATAGTTTTATAAATTGAATAAGGGGAACACCGTTGTGAACGTAGTATTTAAGAAAAGTAAACTTAAGAAGCTTAAGTAATTTAATGTGGCTTTCATTACGCATGTCTGCATGGTTCCATAAGTATTTATATGGAAGACCATCAAGCCACCGCTTAGCTTCTTTAACAAATGTGTGTGGATATTCTTCACTGGCTTTAGTGCATAGCATCCAAACTCTATTGTCTGGTGTTACGCCTGCCACACCGGCAGCCTTGCCGTTGGGCACAGTGAAATAGACCGAGTAAGCAGAACGATAATAAGACTCCAGGACCGCTGCCGGAGCAGTCAGTCCCGTTGTCTCTTCTACTTCCCGTACGTCTTCCCAACGTAGGTTTTGACCAACCTCAAGGGCTAGTTGGGGGGTGCATGGTTGGATGTACTTACTTTCGTACATGTCGTTTGCTGTTGTATCGCCCATCCCAGCTTGCTGAGACGACGGTTGCGGTAAACGGGTCAGGGATTTTAATGGTGAGAGTGTACTTGTTATTCTTCCTATGGACAGGAACCATCACAGACTTGTACAGTTTGGATGGGATAGAGTTAAAGTCTTCGCTGTCAACAGACATACCAGACTCATACTGAATGTAATCATCCATCTGTGGGGATGACAGGTGAAACTCCATAGGACCAGAAACGCCCAGTTCAAAGTTCAAACGATCAATCCGTAGATCACCGTTGACATCATACTGACCAGGGCTAACAGAGAAGTAATAATTAGGCAGCTGAACTTCAGTGGTATACTTGTATCCAACAGCAATGTTCATGCTGGAAAGATCAATATTATTGAAGTAAGCATTGCCGCCAGAAACACTGTCAGGGCTTCTCACATACCCAGCGTCTGTACCTGACAAAACAACAATGGCAAAATCATCACCACTGTTCTGGATTTGATAAGGGACATTAACTGTAGAGATGTCAGTGTTAGAATCGTAGGTAGCAGTGACTTGATACATGTTATCAAGAGCTGCTTCAAACTTCCTGCTTGTCGTCAAGATGTGCTTAGCAGGAGGATCTCCCACAGTATAGCTGCGGTTAGCAACGGTGTCAACCAGCAGCTCATGCCTAGACAGGATGTACTGGCTGCCCTGCAAGGTGACAGTGAAGAAGTCACCACCAGTATACAGGTTATGGGCTACAGTACCAGCAAGAGTCCAGCTATACCAAGCTGATTGCTCACGTTGTGAACCGCTGTCATAGTACTTGTACTGGTACAGGATGTTCTCCCCTGTCTTAGCGTAGCTTACCAGACCAAGCTGTGCAGAGTTAGCCACCTTGTCAATGTCTTTTGGAATGAACTCAGGAATAACCCGAGTCTGCTCAAGCACTTTAGGCGGAACAGTCTCGTCCTGAATGATCATCTCAAAAGCTCTGGTGTGAGCTGCACTGCCTGTAGTAAACATAACTGATGTACCCAGGTCAACAGGCTCAACAATAGGGCTACACTCATAAGAGGATAGCTTTTTAAGTTGAGCAGTAGCTGGGGAAAAACTATCAGAATCAGTAAACAGCATGAACTGAGCTGACTCACTAAACAAGATCACACCCTTCTGGAGGGGGATTACATGGTTTAGAATAGCAGGTTTGATGTCAGATGCAGCAATGTCGATAGGGTCTGCATCGCTGACAGTGATAGCAGAAACAGTAAAGAAATTAAAATAATCAGCAGGCTGACTAAGAATGACGTTCTCACCACTGATAAAACCTAGACGGTTGCGATAGAAGAAGATGTCTTTAATACCTTTACCAACAAAGGTTGGGTCAGGGTTAGTTTCCAAGTCTCCTACTTGACGATCAACCCAAGTGTTACCAAGGGGATCACTGGTGTCAAGACGCCTAAAGCTGAACGTGCCATCCCTGTTATTGACCAATGCATGAGGCATTGTATCATAATCAAGACCAGCAGTAATACCAGGAGCCACAGTCTCTTCCCAAGAACCTGTACCTTTGGTACCATTGTCAGCTACAAACTTGACATAGTAATCATCAGCTTCAGCTTCTTCTGTGTTAGAAACTTTAGCAATGTATCCATCTTTACAGTTGGGTGGAAGCCTGCCTACGTTTGGTACAGAGTCTTGGATAACAACAATGGAATCGTTTGCTGAACCACCCCTAGCCTCAATAGTAAAGGAAGAGCCAGAACTAATAAACAAACCATTACCAATGATCTCTACAGTAACACCACTATAAATAGACGTAATGCTGTCCTTCAGACCACCAAGAATGCTGTTAATGCTAAGAGTACCTTCATCAGGATTCTTAGGCGATTGGTAAAATCCAACCCCAGAATCAGCATAGCTTTCGTAGCTTTGAGTGTCTTCAATGGTTACAGTGTAGCCAATACCTGAAACATCAACAAAATACGAAGCATTAGGATTAACATCAAATCCAGATTCTTGAAGAACTACCTCACCAATGTACTGAACACCATACAAAGGGAAGTAGTGGTTAGAGTCAACATTCCATACAAAATAATTAGAGTTAACCGTTACAGTAAACCTAAGCCCTGAGGCATCATCATAAACCTCAGTCTTGCCTGCATGGTTAGAGTTACCACCTATGGTGTATTGTACGTCCCATGTAGCATCAGTAAAACCTGCTCTAACTACCTTCAAAGCTTTTGCTCTGTACTTAGTAGTGGGAGTAAGGTTAGAACCATTGAGAGCAACAACATACTCAGCATTGTAAGCTACATTCTGTACTGTAACAAATGCGTAGTTGTTTTGAAAAGAAGTGGTGACACGTGCTGTGCCTACAGTTTTTTGAGGATTAGTGATCAGAGTATAGTCCCCAACAGTCTGAAGACCAAAGGGTTGTGTAGCACCAATAAGATAGTTGTAGCTACCAGAAGCTACACTGACTGTCTGCTCAGCTCCTGTGAACAGGTTCCAAACTCTGATACCACTGCTTGTAATTTGTCCAATAAATTTTTCGTCAGAATCTCTAACGATTTCAAACCATTGACCACCACTCGTCGCGTTAGCAAGAGCACCAACGAACTCACCAGGAGCACGCTTAGACAGGCCAAAGGTTACATCAGGATATGCATTGTTACACGTCCTAACTTGACCAGGGAACTTAATAAAGTCTGGCTGTTGTGAGACGCCTCCAAGAAAATTGGGAATACGTTGGTTAATAGATGCCATCGTTAACGACTAAGAGCTTGGAATGGTTTATAGCTGGTGTAAGGATTTCTCAGATCACTGGAGTTAAAGATATTATAATCAGCTTGCTTGGTGTCATACTCAAGAGCAAGAGCACGGAGCAGAGACTCATCAGCAGCAAGCAGTTTAGATGCGCTCTCATCACTCACCATACGAGTGCTAGCGATTCTAGCAGCACGTGCTGAGATGTAATCACGGAAGGACTGAGGAATATCAGGAAACTCAAAGAACCAAACTACATCACAATACAAAGTATCAATGTTTGTGAATTTGTAAGAGTGAGAGTAACGGTCATACAGTTTACCATTACGCTGAATCACATCATAGTTATCAGCATGTTTGTAACGGTTAACATCTAGTTGGAGAACAGTGGGAGGGATTAGAATCTCATCATTTGAGTCTACCACAAAAGGAAACTCATATTCAGTATTGTAAACCCAGCCCTCAGACTGAACTTCACGACAAATCTGCCGGAGAGTATTCTGAGCAATAGCAACTTCAGGGCTTTGGGTATCTAGTGTATTGACAGGAGACTCGCCTACACTCATGAGAATGTAGTTAACAGCATCCAGTTCGGTGGACGTTGCGTAGGAAGGACTTGCCATGATAATAAAAAAGGGAGCCCGAAGGCTCCCCAGTATACAACAAAAAAAGTTAAATCAGAAAGCAGCGTCAGCAGAAGCACCAGCGAACAGCTCAACGCAAGCAGCAGGGTTCAGGTAATCAGTACCCATAGCCAGACGGCCCAGGATCACGTCACCCTGATAGATCACGGAGACGTCACCGCTGGTGACTTGCACTTGAGGTCCAATGGTTTCAACCACACCAGCAGCTTCGCGCTGGAAGATCAGACCGCAGGAAGCATCGAAGGAAGTAGCAGAACCGTAGGCGTTGTTCTCGCCAGTGACGGTAGCTTCGATGTCAGTACCCACGAAGGAGCCTGCATTGTCGATGGTCGAGTTGGTACCATACTTACCCAGGAAGGGCAGGTTCATGGACTTGTAGATCTTGATACCAGCAATCGACATGATGCCTTGACCGGACTGCAGGCCAGTGCCTTGCTCATCACGGTTGATCAGAGCGTTGGAAGCAACGTTCTCGACCAGGCTGTAGTATTGACGGGGGCTGAGGACAGCGACACGACCGTCTTGAGACACACCCTTCTCATCCAGGACAGCAGCAGCTTCAAAGAAAGCAGCCACGATCTTGGTGGAGTCGAGAGCGTCAGCAGCCAGTGCGCCGACTTCAACTTGAGTACCACCGGGCTCAACCTTACCAGTTGCAGACACGGGGTGAGCAGCACGAGCACCACGTGCAATAGCACGGAAGATGCGACGGTCATAGTGCTCAGCAAGAGCATAACCGATCTTACGGCTGATCTCACCACGCAGCTCATAGTGAGCCAGGGTCTCATCGAGATCATAGACGAATGCGCTGGAGACCAGCAGGTCATCCACCACAATGGTCTTCTCAGCCACCGG
>Ga0070754_10001540_pt1 | contig 18353 bp, 7 predicted proteins | sample VirMetDEL_Sep_01_FD_75181 | JGI IMG/M metagenome (GOLD analysis project Ga0070754, IMG submission 75181) | Aqueous microbial communities from the Delaware River and Bay under freshwater to marine salinity gradient to study organic matter... | ecosystem: Environmental > Aquatic > Marine > Coastal... | reverse complement strand
TCCATCGAGCACCGGTCACAGGCCCTGTAGTTCCGGTGGTACCACTCCATGATCTTCTTGGTGTAGGGACTACGCTTGACCCAATCCAACATGGCAGAGAGACCCAACTCACCACGAGCGATCATCGCGACTTCTTTGAAGACGCGAGCAATCTCCTTGGCGACGTAGAGGTCCTCTGTGAAGGATATTCCCGATCCCTTGCCTCCACCGAGAGACTGACTCCCACCAAGACCTGCGCTGGACGACTCGGCAGGCATCGTGTCCGAAAACCCATCCCGGTAGAGCCCCTTGGCGTCCACCGAGGCATGGTACAGCGTCTCCACATCCCCCATCTCAGCGGACGCCGGGATTCCGGAAACCTCCGAGGGGTCACGTGTACGCTTCATGCGCTTGCGCAGCATCGCGATCTCATCGCGGATCTTGATTCCGGCTTCAACACTTTCGAGAAGGGCCTTGACCTCCGCTGGCGTGATGTAGCCGTAGTCCAGGTAAGACTGAACCTTGTCGCGGAAATCCGACGACTCAACCACGGCCCCAATCCGGCCAATGTCAGTGCGCTGGAGATTCCTCTCGGCATCCTGAAGCGCAAAGTCAAGATAAGTCCTCGTATTAGACCGATCTTGGAAGTAGTCCTGAGGCATATCTTGATTGAGTTGGATGTCTCGACGGTCACCCAGGTCTCTCTTGAAGGTCCGGAGGAACCGGTCGCTGTCCCAATCAAGGCGAAGGTTGTATGGAAGTAACTCTTCCAACTCCGCATTGGAGTTCAGCAGCGGCTGAAGCGAATCCAGCGTCTCCTGGAGCTTCCGCACCCTCTTGAGGAAGGCGCGGTAGGCCGCATACTCACGATCGCGCCGAAAAGGCACGACCCGAGCTTCAAGGTAGCGAGCGACAACACGACGAGGAGACAAACGCATCATCTACCTCACGCACAGGGGTCGTCGTCAGCCGGATCCTCGGGCGGGTATGGGATCAGCGGAATCGCCGGGTCAGGGAGACCCGCCACACTCTTGACCATCGGCTTGCCTTCCAGTCGGAATCGGTCCGCCGCCGAGTAGCCCTTTCCGTAGTCGGTCGGGCTGATGATCCCGTCGAGGACGTAGCCGTGCTCGCAGTCAACACCCTCGCCATACACAGCGGTCGTGACCACGACCATCTGAATCTCATCGCCGTATGAGCGGACCGCCGTGCCGCCGAATGCGTCCTCGTAGCCGTTACGCACGAGGTACGCCCGACCCGCCAGGACCGCGCCCTTCATCACAGGATGGTCTCCCGAGGAGAACCCTCCTGCCGAGAAGTCCACCGGACCTCCACCCAACTCTGGGGCCAGGACATAGGCCGAACCACCACCCCGGTAGATACGGAACCGACGAGTTCCGTCAGGGGCCGAGACAGCGTTGTAAGCGGTGTACGCCAGAACAGCGCCGTCAGCCATGCCCATCGTTCCCGCTGACCCGTGCAATCGAGCCGAGGGATCTTGACCCAGCCCCGCAAAGGTCGAGACTTCCGTGGTTGCCTGGGCACCACCACCGGACCTGATCTCGTAGGCGACACCCTTACGGAGGGGGTCCTCACCGAGGAAGTCGGAGTCGTTGACCAGGATTCCCAGCGGCAGACGGTCCGTCATGCCCGTGATCCCGACAGGGGTGGGAGCGGAAGCGACCCGCGCCCCGTTCGCCGGAACATCCGCGCCACCCTGGAGGGGGAGACGGCTGTGAGTCACGTTGTAGGAAGTTCCCGCTACCAGTCGGTACACAGCCGTATCCGACACAGAGACCAACGTGTCCGAACCGGTCTCTCCAAGGAGACGTGACTGGAGGTAGACCACGTTGCCTTGAGCGAAGGCTTGAACCGCTGTCAGGTAACGCGACCGAGCGCCTGCGAGAGACAGGAACGGGTTGGAGTTGATGGCATCCGCAAGAGCGCGGGCATCTGCGACCGCATCTGCTCCAGCCGTCCACTCGACACCCTCGGTGAGGGTCACCGTGACATCTTCACGCACCAACGAGATCGACGTGCCCGACACGGAGGAGTGGTCAATGACCTCAACCCCGATCCCAGCGTATGGAGCACTCTCAGGCTGACCCGAAGAGAAAGCACGCGCTTCCGGCTGGAACGGGTTGGACGTTGCGGATTCCGGAATCCGACTTCCCGGAGAAGCGAGGTATCCCGCGTCCGTCACCGTTCCCTTGAAGACCTGACCACCGACCTTGCCGGTGCCGAGCGTCGTCCAGAAGTCCGCCGTGGCAAGGATCTCCAACGACCGTGGGTTCGGAATCTCGGGGATCTGTGCGTTGTCGGTGTCGTACTGCTGGAGCGGGGTCTTCACCGCGAAGGCACTCGCCACAGGCACCTGACCATAACGATTCTCGTAGTCCGCCGTCTGGATGGTCGTAGCGTCACGGGTCATGAAGGGGTCACCCTGGTAGACCGTGCGCAGGTACGCCGAGTAGCCCTGGACTCCTCCAGGGAGGGCAGCGGGAAGAATCATCCGGATCGCGGAGACGAGGTTTGTGCTCGTCCCCCCAGTCCGCTGAAGCACGTAGCTGTGCTTGTTGATGAACCCTTGCGCGAATCCGAAGACTGCCACCTCGACGATGTACTCAAGATCATCGAAAGTCTCGGTCGCGACGAAGTCCGGCGAGAGAGTGATGTCGATCGCCTCCTCGGGGATCACATAGGTGTGAGCATCCGAGTTTGCGATGACATCAGCGGCCCCATCTTGGACGATGAAGAGCGTCTGCTTGTCGGCATCGGTGCGGAGCAGGTTCGTACCCGCAGCCGCGCCGCCGTCTGGCGTGAATCCGGCATCGAGCCATGCCGACCCGTTCACATCGTAGTCACGCTTGTCGTACACACCGTAGACCCGCGCAATCCCGAGATACGGGGGAAGCTGGATGCCCCGCATGGGCTTGTTGATGTCGGTGGAACGAGCGTTCACGTCCGTGTAGAGACGACCCTGGTACCAGTTGTTCGGGCCACTCCATGCACCGTAGTCGAGACCCGACGAGGTACCGGTGACGATCTTGAGATTCAGTCCCGCAGCGGTCCCCCCAATGATCTCTCGGGTGGGGTCACTGCTCGTACTGGTGTCGCTGAACAAGTGGTTGATCCCAAAGAAGGGACCAGCCGTCCCCGCATCCTTACGGATCGGAATGTCCTGACGACCGAAGCGAGGCATGTACTCCTTCGGGACATCGAAGATGTTCCGTGGCACTCCGCCAAACAGCCCTGCACCGTCGATGGGGATCACCCCACCGTCGTAGGTACTCGGGATCTGGTCCGCAGCGGCGGTCCGCACCGGGAGAGACATCAAGACCTGCTGGAGAGGACGGAAGAGGACTGTCTTGCTTCCACGGTCAACCAGAAGCTCACCGTCACGGCGCGTCTCGAAGTTGTATCGACCAGACCCGTAGTCGGCAGCAAACGGAGCGTGAAGCCCCAGACTCGGGAGACGGTTCCAGGCCATCAGAGGCTGGGCGTCGAAGTAGTACTCGTCTTCCGGAGCCCCAATCCGAGTACGGATGTCCAGCGGAGACGGGTCCTTGTTCTCGGGAGCCTCACGGAGAAGCGTCACGCCAGCCGGGTTGACCACGCTGAAGCGGCTCAAAGAGTCAGCGAGCCGTGCCATAGCCCCACGACTCGGACCGTAGAGGATACTGGTGTCAAGAACCATGTCTCCAGCGATCTGAAGAGAAGAGAGGCCATTCCACGGGTTAGTCGTGCTGCCGTTCGTGGCTTGAATGTTGGTGAACACGATGGCCACAGAGGAAGTGGTCGTACCCGACGTGCCGATACCATCCTCGGTGTTCGTGTAAACCGAACGAATCTCTGCGGTCAGCGTCTCACCGGTCGTGATGGTCGAGGTCCCCACAGGGATCACCACCACACCATCCGAGGTGGATGCGTTGCGGGTGGTGTACCCGATCGTTCCTGCACCCACGACCTGGAACAGTCCGATGTCCGTCGTCCCATCCGAGAGGACAAGGTACAACTCGCTGCTCGCACCTGTGAGGTTGGTTCCCCCATCGGTCAGCATATCGAACAGGTTCCGCTTCCCCTGGAGAAGGAGCTTGGTGATCCCAGTGGTCGAAAGCTCTTGGGGGTCAGCCGCATCAGCAACCCACTGCCCAGCGGTGTCGAAGTTCACTCCTGGGAACCTCACCTCATCCGGAGTTCCATTCACCGTCGTCGCCGCCGTGTTGGCGAGATCGTCGTTCACGACGCCACCGAGAACGGCGTAGGGAGACATGAACAGGTACTCGGGGAGGGGGAACATGGCACCCGGCACAAACGTCTCACCGAGAGCAGCCGCCGAACTCCACGCCTGTGGCCCGTTCGCAGAGTCTCCTACGAAACGCATCCGGAATGGAGTCTGCTGACCGGACTTCCCCGCACCTGTGGTGCGGAGATCATCGCGACTCAGCCAGTATTCCTTCGGACTCACGAACCGCATGAACCGATCACCCGTGGAAGAGGTCTTCCGTGCCCCATCTGATCCCGAGGCACCGCCGATCCAGAGTCGGATGACCGAACCGTCAACCCATGCAGAACCCGAAGAGGGGATGAAACCCGAGACAGCGAAGTTCGCTGCCACGCCCCAATCACTGGTCGAGGGGATCACGGAACCCCCACTCGGAGGGAGAAGAAGGCTCACGTCGTGCTGCACCACCGCAGAGTCGGAGAAGATGGTGCGGATGCCATCGAAGCCGTCGAGTTGTTCCGTCTGGTTCGGGAGGGAGCCTGCGCTTGCACCGAGGAACGTATCCACCTCGATGATCTGAGTGCCCTGCGTGTCGGTACCGCTCCCCTGCTTGTAGGAGGACCGGAGGCTTCCATCGAGCAGCTTGCCGAGGTTGTGCTTCAGAAGAGAATCGTAGGACCACTCACCCAGGGTGACCGACCGACGGAGATCAAGGATGTCGTGCGAGGTGATCTCATCCGCAAACCGACCGTCTGGCCGGAACGTGTAGAGCGTGACCGCAGCACCCGTGCTGTGTGGAACCGCCTGCGTGCCGAAGCGACCACGGGAGTCGATGGTGATCGTCCCGGCAGTCGCATCCACACCACTCACGGTGAAGATCTCGTCTCCGACCTGAAGAACCGTGGCCCCCCAGAGAATATTCACGTTGTCCAGACCGGAGCCCGCAAGACCGGCGACGGAGACAAGTCCCGTAGCCGACGCCGACACATCGGCAGCCAGCGTCACCGACGTGAACGTCCGAGTCGCCTGGAGGGGATCCGTGATGGCTCCCGTGGTGGGGTTCCGGTTGAAGGAGCCGTTCTGGTTGGCGTTACCAGCGTTGGTCCGCGCGACGAACAGTGCGGCGTTGCGGCGGAACACGGCGCACACCGGAATCGCGTAGACGTAGCCGTCCACGGTCCCGAGAGCAGTGCGGCTGGTGGAGTCACCAGCACCAGCACGCCAGAGCCCACGGTCACCGAGCGTGTCCCCCATGTTCGAGAAGGGGTAACCAGCGACAGGAGCAGCCTGGGTGCCCTGCGCGATGACGTTGGGGTCATCGAGACCATCGGGGTACTGCGCGAGATCAATGCTGTCCCCGAGTCCCGTTCCGCTACCCACCACGCGGAGACGGTACTGAAGCTGAACACGCTCGGTCGTCTCGAAGCCGATGGTCGGGTCTTGGATGTCATCGGCGATGTTCGTACCGCCGAACTCGACGTTGCCGTACTTGTAGATGCTGCTCGCAGAGGGCTTATTCGCGGTGCTGGGGTTCGGAGCGACCTGAGCCTGCCAGACCTCTAGGAACACGAAGTCGATCCGTGCATCGGTCGCCGGAGGTCCGAAGAGGTTGATCCGGTTGCCGGGGTCCCCGTCCACAACACCAGAGCCTGACACCGGGATCAGCCAGCCGTTGACATTGGCCCACATAAACGGAGCCGTGGCGGACTCGAATGCGGGTCGACCGAACTTGAACCAGTTGCTCCACGCGGAGTTCGTCTGGAAGTCAGACTCGGACAGCATCGGGTCCAGCAAGAATCCCGAGTGCATTTCGGATCGAACGGCGTCCCGCAGTGCCTCGCTACTGATCTGAGCCACGAGGTTGAGTTCACTGTCGAGCGGCGGCTTCGACGCCTGCCAGACCGTCTGAAGGAACTGCCGCTCAAGAGCCGAAAGAGTCCGACTGACGCCGCTTCCAAAGTCCTGAGCCATGCCTACATCTCCGATGGGTGTTGGGGTGTTTTACCACTCCCGACCTTACCCCCTCGGGGCCGATAAGGAACCTACCGGGAAGCGGACACCGCATTCAGCTTTCGTCGGGCTTCTAGCTTCTGATATTCAGACGCAGATGGATCCCGAAGAACTTTCCGATAGGCTTGCTTCCGAGCCTCAGACCAACGACGCTTCTGGCTACCCTGGAGATCACGAATCGAAAGATGTCTCATGCAGGATCCAGAAGATCGGGGAAGAGGACACAGAAACCGTGGAGGTACAGTTTTGTGCTTCCGGTGTTCACGAAGCAGAGACGTAGCTCTGTTCCAGCGTTCACCAGGTCAACGGGCTCAAGGTATGGGACCAGGAACCAGTTGACCCCATCATCGACGCTTGCGTAGACGAGAAGGCCCGCAGGCTCCGGGTTGATCTCCGTGTGCTTCTTGAGAGCGGGAGAGTTCTGACCCGAGGAGGAACCCTGATTCGTGTAGCCCTGATCTTCAGTCGTCTGCTCGGTGACGACCTGCCACCACATCATGACCTCATCCGTTCCGGGATGAGACTCCACGACAGTATAGCCAGTGACGCCGACGGCAGCGGCGACGGTCACGGTCGTGTTGGTCGAGGGGACCGGACGTAGCTGCACACGATTCGCCACCGTAGGATCAACGGTCGCTTGAACGAACCCAGAGAACGAGTTCGTTCCCAGGTTGATCGCCGCCGCAAGATTCGATGCCGTGTTGTTCGCGCTACCTGCGTCGATCTGGAACTCGTCTGCTCCGGGAGCACCAGCACGCGCGGTAAGAGGAACGCCCGCGAGATTGATGACGTTGCCATCAGCGAGGGTCACGGGATCATTGACCTCGATGTAGCACGGGTTGTAGGCCCACAGATCGATTGTCGTCGTGAGCACATACCCGTACACATCTGGGGTTCGGTTCACCGAAGCTGGGAGAATGGCAAGCGAGTTCGGCACCATGCCGACATCCGACCCAGACGTGCGGCCCACCTGACATCGAGCGCGTGAAGGGACGCTCGGGGTGCCCGCGTAAGCGGGAGTGGTGTTGGACGCGCTCGGAAGTGTCCCGAAGGCTGCGATATCAATCGCACCAACATCCTCGTTGTCGAGGTAGAAGTTGTACAGCAGGTGGTCGTACATCGGGTAGCGGATGAGGAACTCCGCTGCCGTTCGAGACGGGATGCTGTTGGCGTTCTCCTGGGGGAAGTAGAACGAGGTCGAGTCCACTTCGAGCGCCGCACCTTCCGGGATCGTGAAGACGAACTGTCCGTTGACGGCAGTCTCCACGTTCTCCTCGGGCGTGGAGTCGGTGCGGATGATCCGACCACCAGGGGCTACCCCTGTTGTGTCGTGAGAAGCGATGTCGGTGAAGATTCTCACGTCGTCTCCTTATGGGAAGATGCGGGGGTTACCAGTGATGTTGGTCGTGGCAGCGATGGGCTGAAGATCGAATCTGTCGAACCCAAACTTGGCGTTACCCGAGTCATGAGTGAGGTCCTGTGCATAGTTCCCGTCGACCAGGATTCTCCACACATCAGCGATGCCCGTAGGAGAGGTATCCCGACGATTCACACGAACGTCAAACCCATGAAGAGACCCCCCAGACCCGTCTTCTCGGCAGAAGTCCGACACATTGTTTCCGGTGATCGCCCAGCCGTGGTTGACGGTGTCCGCGTTGGACAAAGTGGAAGCTGCTCCTCGGAACTGCGTGTCGTAGGGATACGCACAAACGTAGAACCCAGTGAGGTTGAGTTGGGAGGCGGTATTCACGGAGAAGTAGCCGTTGTTCGACACGTCGAAGATGGACTTCCCTGACCGAACCGAGTTCCCACTGACCACCAGACCCCACAAACAGACGGAGATGAGATTGTCTCCCCCCACGTTGTTCACCTGACTCTCAATCGAGAGGGCGGCCTGACCCGTCACATAGCTGTTCGCGTCACCAGCCGAGAACTGGATGTTGTTGTTGCTGATGCGGACGTTCTCCCAGGAGACCGCAGCAAACGACTGGTCACCCGCACCCGAATGGTTGTAGAGGAGGTTGCCAGACAGGTTGTTCTGTCCGACCAGTCTGAACCCACCCGCTCCCGCTGATTGGTTCCGCTCGCTCTCGGCTTCCGTGAAGGAGTGGAAGAGACGGATTCCGTAGTCGTTGTACCGGAGAGAGCTTCCGGTCGGGAGTTCGACAACCGAGTTCTCGGATACCGAAAGACCAACAACACCGCAGGTCATCTCCACCAGAAGACCCGAGCACTCGGGGTAGGTGTCCGTGTGGGTGGTGATCACCGTGATGTCGTTTCGGTCAACCGAGATGTTCTGTGCCCGGAACGGAGCGGCATCAAGATCTTGCAGCTTCAGACTCAGCCCAATGACAGTCTCGCCGTCTGCTCCTGCCACAGTGACTTTGTTACCCGAAACGCTCCAGCCTTCGATACGGAAGGCTGGCCCAGTCGTGGGAGTGGGGCTATCAACCGCGATTCCAAGGTTGTGGTACTCGAAGGGATTCTGATCCCCGGTGATGATGTTGTTGTCCACAACCACACGGGAAATATGCGATGTCGGAGATGTCGTGACTGAGTCAATACCCAACTGAATCGCATAGCCGCTGTTGCCTCCGATAGGCCCGTAGACCATGTTCTCGGATACCGAAAGGTTTCCGAGCCTGATGCTGTCAGGCGTCAGGCGGAAATAGACAGCCCTCACATTGCCGCCCGCAATATCTGAAATATGGTTCCCGTTCACCGAGATGTTCGTTAGCTCGATGTCGTCTCCCAATACGGTAACGCCCACAGCGTTACCAGACGCTGTACCAACTGTGTTGGGGCGTGTATCGTGAACCGTATTGGAATCGACCGCGAGGTTCTTGATGACATCACAGCCGTCGAGGGTGATTTGAACTCCCTGAGATCGGTGTACCGAGTTCCCCCGAATAACCAGACCCTCAACATTGGGGTCGGCAGAAACCCCGGTTCGGACGACCGAAACCTCAAGGCCCTCACCGCATCCATTGAGGCTACTAGCCTGGATGTTGTTGTCCGTGATCATCACGTCATCAATTTCGATTGATTCAAGGTCCAGGAGGAGGTTTCCGCCTGAGATTTTGTTGCCCGAGATCAGGGCTCCCGACATGAGGAACGCAGTGTTCGTGTCGTTGTCTAGGTCGATCCTCAACCCACGAGCCTCCGCACCAGCGGCGGTTCCAGAATGAGTGTCGATCTGGTTGTTCGTGACCGTGAGGTCAACCAGACTGTATTGATCCAGATTAACCCAAACCTTGTCAATCCCCGCTGCCCCGTAGACGACGCCCGAGCGAGTCATAGCGAACACGTTGTCCGAAATATGGACATTCGAGATACTCTCGCCGGGACCCCCCTCGGTCCCAGAGACCACCAGCCCGGTGTTTGAGCAAATGACTAGATTGTCGGAGACTTTGAGGTCGTAGAAGACCCCAGCACCGATTGAAACCCGGATTCCGATACCCACGTGCCCAGACGTCGACTCCGACGCCCCTCCGATGTTGTTGTCGGAGACAACAACTGCCTGCCGATTTGCAGCACTGAACGTACCATCTCGATCCACGACGATCGCAGTCGAATTGGCAGCCCCGTAGAGGTAGGGGATCTCGTTCCCCGAGACGGAAACCGACTCAAAGCGCCCGGTGGCTCCCGTTGCCGCGTCCGCCCTCACACGAACACCCGTCTGCCACGCACGAATGTTGTTGTCGTCCACTACGACATCACGCAAGAGGACTGCCCCAACGGCCACCGTGGTCGTGTCAGCCAGAACGGCAACACCAGACTGGTTAAGTACAACAGGGTTGGCTGACCCTGCGATTGTGTTCTCTTTGATCTGGATGTTGTCCACCACCGGGACGTGGACACCACTACCGGCTTCACCCATCTGGATGAAAACGCCGTCACCCTCAAAACCCGAGATGATGTTTCCGGCGACCCGGATATTCAGGACGGCTCCACCGATGCCATTGGTTCCAACAACCGTGTCCGCGACGAACGCGATGCCCTGGTTGGGGTTTGACCCCTCCTTGGTGAAGTTGTTCCCCTCGACCGAGATGTTCGAGTACGTCACAAGGTTGGTGGCATCACTGCCATCGAAGCGACAGTAAGCCTGAGGAAGTGCGTTCGTGTCCGTGTGTCGGACTCGGTTCTCGGTGATGAGGATTTCAGAGATGGTCGTCGGAACACCCAGACCACCACCGTTCACGTAGAAGCCCTGCGCAAAACCGATGCCTGCACTGATGGGGCCGTGGATGGTGTTGTCCGAGGCTTTGATGTTGTCGCTGTTCCGGAAGTAAACCGGAACGGGCCAAATGTTCCCCGCGATGGTGATTGGCGTGCCCGCGTTGTTGAGGGCTGCCCCGATGCTCGTCACCGTGTTCCCGAGGACATCACAGTTCCGGCAGAGGTTGAGTCCGATACCGACCGTGCCAATGCCTGTGTAGCTATCCGTCCGGTTGTCCTGACCGCGAACGATCTGATCAACCAGGTTGTTGACCACCGTCACGTCAAGAATACGGATAAATAGAGGACCTGCGATGGCAACTCCCTCCAGGGAAATCCCACGGGAACCGACGCGACGAACCTCGTTCCCTTGGATGATCCCGTCGGTCGGTGCGCCCCCAGTGACAGCCAAAACTCTGATACCAACGCTGGTTGCTTCGATGCTGGCTGTTCCGGGGAGGAACCCGTCCACGATGTTGTTGGAGACAACAAAGCTGGAAACCGAATCCCGGAGGAAAATGCCAGTCGTGATTTCAGAGACAGAGCATCCGACAACTCGGAAGATCTTGGTGTCTTCCACAAGAAGGCCAGTTGTTGCGGATTCGACGTGGCAGTCGGAGATAGTGATCTCCTCACACCCCACCGACTCACCAATCCGGATCGCCGTACCGGCAGCACCAGTCCCCGCGCCGAAAACCCGACAACCCTTGATGGTTACGTCCTTCAGTCCATCAAGTCGGATGGATGTCGTGTTTCCGATCACCGTACATCCGGAGATGATGATGTCGAATCCCGAGAAGGATGGCGTCGAGAGGTTGATGCCGTTGACGAACGTACCAGCATCTAGGAAGCAGTTCTCGATACGAATCCGAGCGAGTGCCTGAGACGTAGCCGCGTAGATTCCATCCGGGGTGCCGCCTCCGGTAGCCTGGAGTCGAAGGTTCCGGAAGGTGATGCCGGACCGACCGGTGATGTCCAGCATCGCGTTGCCGCTGAACCCAGCACCCGTCTTGATGATCGCGTTACCATCTCCGATGAACTGGAGGTAGTCAGTCGGGACCACGAGGGGAGAGGTGATCGTGTGCTCACCTCGGACGATCACCGTCCCCTTCTCTTCCTCGGAGGGAGTGCCCGTACCCTCACCGTACTCGGACATCCAGAGGAAGAAAGCTTGGAGCGTAGCGAAGCAGCCCTCGCTCCACGCATCGACGTTCTCACCCTGGCGGGAAGAGTACTGGACCTTGCGGTCGAGGTTGCGGACAAAGAAGCGGCCATCTTGCCACGCGGTGACGTTGGCCCCGTCGTAGGTGATCTTGGCGAGCAGGACGTGCTCGACGCCCGCTGCGGACTCGACCTCGGGCACCGTAGTCGCAGCCACGAGAGTCTGGAAGTCGGCGCTGCCGCTGTTCGTGTCCAGGTAGATGTAGTAGTCGTCCGCCACAGCGGGGATGCTGACCGTCAGAGCAGAGGCGTCAAAGACCGCTGCCTTGATGAGAATCTCCGTCGTGGTCTCCAGAGTCAGGACCGCAGTGGCCACCGAGGACGATCCGTTGGGAGCGTTACCCAACTCGTTGAACGTGCCTCCGGAGATCAGACCGTTGAGGCGTCCCGCCCCCGACCCCGAGCACAGTTCCTGGAGGGCTCCCTCTACCTCGTCGGAGACAAAGCAGTCCGAGGCGTCAACGATCCCGATGCTGGATGCCATGTGGGCACGGCTGGGATCATGGATGTGAACCCGAAGGGGATCAACATCGCGCTCCGGATAGCGGAAAGAGTTGTCCTCGACCGTCCCTTCCGGTGCGAGACCCTTTCCGACTCGGATGCTACCTGGATCTACTTTGCGAGGCATGGCTTACTGCTCCGAGGCCAAGAGAAGAAGTCCGCGTGTCCGGTAGATCGCAGCGCAACTCTCGTTGTCTGTGTCGCTGAACCGGACCACGTTGTCTCCATCAAGAACGGCATATCGAGTAACTACCACCAGCAAGACCTCTCCCTTTCGGAAGAACACATTGTCTGCGGTGGCCTGAACAAGGAAGGGGAACCAGACTTTGTGGGTCGCAACACCCGAGAGAGGCTGGGCCATCGCGGTGGGTCGGTAGGCGTTGACGTCCGACACCTTGTAGTGCCCGCGATACTCGGAATCCCAAGCTCGATCAGAGAACGTGAAGTTGCTGTTGGAGTCGACCGGGACCATCTGGTGAAGGTTGAGTAGCCCCGTATCCGCATCGAAGTCTCCGACGCTGATCTTGGCGAGACTAGCCAGTGCCCACTCACCAGGGAAGTCCGGGTTCGGACCCGAACCCAGATCTGCATTGACCGGAATCTGGTCACTCGGGTTGCTGTACGGGAAGGCCAGATCAAGCGAGCCCGAAGAGGTCGTCCCAGTCCACAGGTCGCGAGACATCACGAGCGGCTGGACCGTCAGAGACGCAGGCACTGGGGAAGTCGCGGGGAAGCCTGCCTGGACACCCACCGTCTGCGGTGCGTTCGAGCGGAAGTAGACGCTGATCTGGTAGCGGGGTCCAACCGACGAGAAGTCCGGGATGGGGTCTTGAGCGAAGTACGCAACGGAGCAGACGCTCTGAACACCGGCACCCACGCCCGTGCCTTGAAGCACGAGCTTGCGCTCCGAAGAGCCCCACGTCGTAGCAGCCGTATCGACAGGACGGTTCGTCGGAACACCGCTGCCAGTCTCGGTCACGGTGATGACCGACGACCCAGAGCCGTACATCCGACGAGGGAGGATAATGTCAGTGCCCGTCGCAATCACGGTGTCAGTGATTCGAGTCCCCGAACCAATGCCAGAACCGATCTCGTTCGCCACGTACTCCAACCCGATCTCACGGTACCCAGACCGGAACTGTGGATCAATCAGGTCTTGGAAGTCCGTCGGACGCTTGGTGGTGTCGTTCTCCAGCGCAGCGCCAGAGTATGCCGTGACACCTGCATCCGGCGTCAGCGTCTCATCGGGAGTCGCAGAAGCACCCGCTCCGAGCGGATACGAGATCTCCAACTCAACAAAGATACGCCGAGGCGATCCCGTTGAGGGAGGGGTCTGAACAAGGGCATACGTCGCGGCACCGGAGACCCCACCATTCGCAAGAAGGGCATTGGGTCCGAGAGTGATCTGAACGTGTGCCGTCCCGATGCCCTGGATGAGATCGATCTCGACGTTCTGGTCAATCGCCCCTCCGTAGTTGCCGTCATCGTGAACGACGCGGAGGACGTTCGTGATCGTCGTTCCAGCGGGCCACTGATTGACCACATAGACCGGAGATCCCGTTGGGCTCCAATCACCCTCACCGGAAGCGTCCAGGTTGTTCAGGTCGATGTTCAGGACCTGAGTTTCCTGCCACCCCGCCGCAGGGGAGTCGACATAGAGACCCGCGTTCGCTGCGGAAGCCGAAGTGGGTAGGAGCGGGAAAATACGACGCTCCACGACCGACTGGTCACCGAAGCGACGACGCACATGGTCCCACTGTCCGACACGCTCACCACGACCCGTAGCCGGATCATCACCAATCTCGTTGCAGACGAGCCGGACGGCGCTCACATCACCCGAACCGCTGCCCAGTGTGTTGAGACCCTGGGTGTCTACGGCCCACGTCTGGAAGCTCCCGTCTAGGAGAGCCGTCATCTGGGATTCCAGTTCAGCCTTGAGGTCGATGCCACCCGGACTGACGTGACGCCTCAGATCAAGAATGTCTCCCGCCACGACCACATCGTGGAAGTTGGCATCGGGACGGTCCGAGTCCCCGGCTGGGATGGCTCCGATTCCGTGGGTGTTGGCAAAACCACCATGACCTGATGCGATGGCCCCGTTGGTGTTGCTCACCGGATCAAAGCCACCCGTGGTGGACGCATCGTTGCGCCGGAAGACGAAAGCGATGGGGATCGCATAAGAGAACCCATCCACAGTACCGAGGTCGGTCGCCGCCTTCTGGGTGCCATCACCCGAGATGAAGAGTCCGTTGTCCACGGTGTCATAGGACACCGCCGAGTTGACCGAAGTGTCCACCGAGGTGGAGGTCGTCAGGGACGTAGAGAGGGTGAGATTGTCTCCCGAAGTGGCAGGAACCACCTGAGCGTAGTCGCCGAAAGCTGTCGCGTTCGCCGTAGGAACAGAACCCGTGATCGCAGCGACGATGCTGGTCACGATGGTCGCCGGAACACCCGAAGAGACATCGAACTGCGGACCCGCAGGAACGCCATTGACCGCCGTGAGAATCGTGCTGTCTACCGTAATCGTGTCACCAGGGGCGATGACGCCGACACCCGTGACCTGGATGTATCCTTCGACCGTGACGCCATCAGCCGGAACAAATCGGTACTGGGAGACGGAGGTGACCTGTGTTCCCTGAGCCTCAACATTCGCGTTGCTGAAGCCGTTCTCGGTCTTGAAGTTGACAGCCTCGGCCTGACCCGTGGTTCGGATGCGGTACTGAATCTGCACTCGCTTGGTGCTCTCGGCACCGATGACCGGATCAGCGATGTCGTCTACCAGAGCCACCGATGATGGAGAGAGCACGTTTCCGTGCCGGTAGATCGACGCCTGGGTCGGCTTGTTCGCAGTGTCCACACCACCCGTCAGGAATCCACCGAGAGGGTTGAGCGTGAAGTCGGCGGGAACCGTCGTCGTGAAGGCGATGGCGTTACCAGCCGCACCCGCAAACGCATCGGTGGCGATCAGGTTGACCTGTGCCGCAACGGAGATGTCGATGGCAGCGGTCACCGCGACAGCGAAGCCGTTGGAGGTATCGTTGATAGCGTCCCGAATGTCGGCAGCGATGGCGGCGGCTGATCCCAGCGTGTTGTCGTAGTCGTTGGCACCAACGCCGACACCGCGAGGGCCACCAGCCGGGGTCAGGTTCACACCGTTGATGTTGATCGTTCCGGTGGTCGGTGTCTGTGCGACCGTGATCGTGCCGCTGGCTCTCGGGGAAGTCTGAACCTGTGCCCGGAAGACCTCCAGAAACACGAAGTCGGTCCGCTTGACGTCGGGGGGTGCTCCTCCGTTGACGGGAGCCGCACCAAGCTGGATGAGGTTGTCCTTTTCCAGGGCAGTTCCAGTGAACTCAACGACGACCGGCATGTTGGCGACAAGCGCGGTACGCCGACGCATGTAGAAGCCGTTGGCGCTGAAATCCGCATCCCCTACTGCCGGAAACCGGAAATCAGAAAGAACGTCCAAGGGAATGGGGCCACGGAGAAATCCGGAAGGCACCTCATTGGTCTGAATGAGACGCTTGATCTCCCGACCGACTTCCTGCGAAAGGTTGAGTTCGGAGTCGAGGACCGGCTTCCCGCTCTGATAGACGGCCTCATCCCAAGACCTCTCTCCTGGAGATAGGTACCGGGAGACGGTCGAGCCGGAGAAGTACTTTTTTCGGATGGCCATCAGCTACATCTCCGTGATGGGGAAAGATACCCAACAGAGGTTCAGATCGATCATTTCCGCACCCTTGTGCCCCTTGGGAGGCGCTTTGACATACCCCGTGGCATCCCCTTCTGGGGGACGGCGCGGCCCACCCGGACTCGGGGACCTTTGGTCTGCTGCGTTTTCTTGGTCGCAGCCTTTTTGCGGCACGCGCATCCCATGCTGAACCTCCGACTACCCGAAGTCGATAGGGAAGGTATCGAGCGACCGGTGAGGGGGTTTGGAGGTCACCCGAACGGGTAGAAGAAGGAAAGGAGTTGGCCATGAGCATCGACCTTGTTCCAGACACCGGTTCAACAACCCAAGGAGTAGTCGAACTCCTGAACGCCGAGTTCGAGGCGAAGGAGTACATGAACCATGTCGCTCCCGTAGTCGGAGACCGAGTTCTGGTCCTAGAAGGACCCTGGAAGGATTCAACGGGTTTGGTGGACAGACTAGACCCACCCTGCGCGTGGGTTAAGATCGACTCACCCCTCGCCCCCAGATTACCTGGCGACGTGGTTGATATCACCAAGGTGAAGCGTGCGGACCTTCAACGTCTGTGGCCCGGTCTCGATCCGGGGGAGAACCCACAAGGCGGATGGAAGAAGCTGATGGACAACCAGGCCAAAAGGAGCCCACAGCCTTGTGTCGGTCAGGTTGTCCGCCCCGCTGAATGGCCGAATGATGAGGGTCAGGTCGTAATCATCCATGAAGGGTTGATCGGCCACACAGCCCCGGAAGCGGACCAACTTCTCTGGTCTGCCCCCAGCGATCTTGAACTCAAGCACCTAGATCGTGACGAGTGGATGTCCTACGCACCCGACGTCAAGTCGATCCCCGCGACCCTCATCAAGAGCCTCCCAGAGCCCTTCTGCAATATACGAAGCGTGACGCGTAAGGACGGAAGCTGGGTGGCTTTGGATGGGAAGATGAACCCTATCGCACACATCCAGAAAGAGACGGACGCCCTGAACCTCCTCTACCAGTCGTTCTGGGAGTTCAGGGATCAATGGCAGAACTGATCAGTTCGCGGCTCGGATGAATCCGGTCGTAATCGTGGGGGCCGGGATCTGTTGGCCGCCCTCAAGAACGAACTCGGACCCATCCAACTGACTCCCCCCAGCCAGAAGCGATCGGGTCTCCAGCGCGCTCAAACCGCCCCAGGGACCAAGACGTGAAGCGGTGACCGCTGCGTAGTCCACAAGGATATAAGCGGCCCCGCCATTTCCGTTGCCCGTGGAAGCACCGTCCGGATTCGGGTCCGTGTTCGGATCGGCGCTCGACGGAGGCACGTTGTCGGACAGCGTGCCTTGAATGTTGAGCGTGTCCGTCCGTGGGGTCACGTCCTCCACCCGGAGAGCGAAGTCCTGGTTCATGCCCATCCGGCCTTCGGGAACCTGACCCTCTGCCCCAAGCTGATTTGGGTACAGAATGGCGGTGCCGGGACCGAGGTTACCTCCGAGGATGAATCCGCCGCTCGCAGTCAGGACCGTAGACTGATTGAAGTGGGTCGCCGACCCCTTAATCGTAGGAGAACCCTTCCAAGGACCCGCAGGACCCTCGGGCACGGCATGAACATCCGTCGTAAAGTGTCCGTCGATCTCGATCTCGGAGAGTCCGTGACCCGGACCCGGACCATCACAGATGGACGTGATGTGGACATCATCTCCGTCCTCGGTCTCGCAGAACTGCAAGTCCGCATAGATGGAGTTGGGACCATCGGTGAAGGTGACCTCATCGAGCGGCGGACTGCCCGGAAGGGGAACTAGAGTCCGCGTCGGTGCCTGATCCTTCTGCTTGGGAACAGGTGGTGTCCCCTCATTGAGAACCGTGACCGTCTCTTCGAGAGGCTGGTTGCAGAGGTACTGCTTCGTGACGGGTTTGCCGACCGCGAAGGTGACCGTCACCGGATGCTGAGCCGAAGGAAGTGCAGAGGTCGAGTCGAACTGAAGGTTCTGGGTAACCTTGTCGAAGGTGTACAGGGTGGGTGAGACGACCACACCATCCACCTGCACCACAAACACTCGGTCTGCGTAGATCCCAGAGTCCGGAACGTAGACGAGGAACGGAGTACGAGAAACAACCGTCGCCGTCTCGGGAGTCGTGTCGATGTTGAACTCACCACTCGTGAGCGTGAACGCCCGATTGAGCACCTGGTTCTGAGGAGCGATTCCGTAGCCGCGAGGCGCAGCCCGAAGACGGTACCGAACCGAGTCCCATCGGGTCTGAGAGATGGCGCGTGAATCCAGAGCACCAAAAGAGATGGTGCCTCGGAACTCACTGACGTATGCAGGAAGGTCCCCGTACTCGACGTTGATCCAAGCGGCTGCGGGGTCCGTCGTCTCCGAGGGAAGCGCCGTGCCCGGAGCCCCTGGAGGCAGCGGAAGATCAGGCCGGTAGATTGAGACGCCCCAGTTCGGATCTCGATAGACTCGAACCTGACAAGCCGCCGTCCAGTCCATCGGAACAGGGACCGCAAAGAGACTGGAGTTGAGCGCGTTG
>Ga0070754_10001539_pt1 | contig 18363 bp, 17 predicted proteins | sample VirMetDEL_Sep_01_FD_75181 | JGI IMG/M metagenome (GOLD analysis project Ga0070754, IMG submission 75181) | Aqueous microbial communities from the Delaware River and Bay under freshwater to marine salinity gradient to study organic matter... | ecosystem: Environmental > Aquatic > Marine >... | reverse complement strand
GCGAACGCGCGAATGTGCCCGATGCGTCTGACCAGCGGAGTCGCCAGCCAGGTGCCGAGAAGGAACCCGACGAAGTACCCGGACATGATCAGTCCGAGCATCGTGGTGGAGTAGCCTTCGGCGACGCCACGCAGGGTCAGTAGGGTGTTGAGCAGACCATTGCCAAGCAGGAGTAACGCGACCCCGCTCAGCAACGAACTGATGGGGGCAATCAGGGACCACATGCGAACTACCCTAGGGAACTATGCCCCTGATGGCAAGCATGAAGCACGCCATGAATTTCGTTTATCAGTTTTATATCTTTGATTTTTAAGAGTTATTTTTACTGATAAACGGTCGCGTAATTTTTTCGCGGCGCGTTTCGCCCCATCATGGGGCTTCGCTGATGACCTGCAGGGGCATCAGTGGCTGGTCAGTGCCTTGCAGGGTGCGGTTGATGCGTGCGATGAAATCGTTGATTTCCTCACGCTCAAGTCGCTCGGACAGGTGGCGTTCGGCGGTATCGCGCACGCTGCGCGCGTGGCGCAGCAGGTCGGCGCGTTGCTGCAGGCTGGCGGGCCGATGCAGCAGGTTCTTGAAGGCCTGCAGCAGGCTGACCAGTACGCTGACATCCGCGGCACCGTAGGCGCGTATCGGCCCCAGCAGTTGCAGCAGCAACTGGTCCAGCGACAGTTCCTGATAGCACAGCCGTGGCGGCTCGTCGGGCAGGCTGGCGAAGTCTCGTTCGGACAGCGCCAGGCGCCTGCTCAGCAGCACGCTGAGCAGGTCCACCGTCTTGATCGCCGTGCCCGGATCGTTGATGCCGGGGCTCAGTGCCTTTACGGCGATTTCCGACATCTGTCGGCAACCGAAGAAATAGTGGCTGCTGGCGTACTCTTCGATGAAGAAGTCGAAGCAATCGAGCAACTGCTGGCAGACGGCGTCATCCTGCGGACGCTCCAGGCGAAACAGCGGATGACCCTCGCTGACGAAGAAGCCGCGGTGGGCGAGTACCGTCATGCGCACCTGATGGCGACGCAGCAACGTGTTGACCTCTTTGACGTTGAGTTCCTTGAAGTAGCCGTTGCGTTGCGCGTGCACCGTGACCCATTCGCGGTCATCCGGCCAGGGTGGCGCGGCGTCGCGCGAGGCAGGGCCATCGCCGCAGGCATCGAGCTTTTCCAGGCTGGCGCTGTATAGGTTGCTGAGGATGTGCTCGACCTGAATCGACTGTGAGATCGAGCGGATGAAGTGCACGAACAGACCCAGGCAAGTGATGCCCAGCACCAGGGTGATCAGCACGCCCAGGCTCGGCACACGGTCGCTGTTGCCTTGCTCGATGGTGGTGATCAGCAGCAGCGCATAGAGGATGCTGCCGAGGTAGATGCCCAGGGTTTTCTGGTGGCCCTTGCTGCTGACCAGCCCCGGAATCACCCGTGGCGAAAGCGACGCTGCGGCATTGTTGAGCACCACCATGACCATCGAAAAGCTGAACACCATCAGCGACAGAATACCGGCCACCAGGGTGCCGAGAATCAGCCTGGCATTGTCGGCGTTGCGCACCAGGCCAAGGTCGAAATTTCCTTTGAGCGACATCATCCAGGGCTGGTATTCGACCGCCATGGTCAGTAGACACAGGAGGAAGAAACCGATGGCGATCAGCGTCGGGTAGAACGCCAGGCTGTGGATGATGCGCTGGTAAGCGCGAAAGAGGATGTTGCTGGGTACGGCCATTGGCGGATCCGTCGTGAATGGCGATGACCGCACTATAGCGCTGAAGACGATAGGCGGCAGGCCATAATGACCGCCGCCCGCTGCCTCAGTTCACGCAGACCCGAGCGATGGCGGTGGCCAGCTGATCCAGCCGGCTGGCATCCAGCCCGGCGACGTTGGCGCGGCCACTGCCGACCATGTACACGCTGAACTCCTCGCGCAAGCGTTGCACCTGCAGCGGCGATAGGCCGGTGTAGGAGAACATGCCGCGTTGTTCGGCGACATGCGCGAAGCGTTCGCTCAGGCCGTGGGGGGCCAGCGCTTCGACCAGTCCGCGGCGCAGGCTGGCGACGCGCAGGCGCATGCTCTCCAGCTCGTCCAGCCACAGCCGTTTGAGTTCGGCGTCGCCGAGGATCTGCGCGACCACCGCAGCGCCATGAGCCGGTGGCGTCGACCACAGATTGCGAGCGATGTACGCCAGCTGGCTGCGGATATCGATGAGCTTTTCGGCGTCGCCGGCGCAGACGATCAGCGCGCCAGTGCGTTCGCGATACAGACCGAAGTTCTTCGAGCAGGAGCTGGTGATCAGCAGCTCCGGCAGTTCGGCGGCGAACAGGCGCACGGCCCAGGCATCTTCCTCCAGGCCATCACCGAAGCCCTGGTAGGCGAAGTCGATCAGGGGCAGCAGCTCACGCGCCTTGACCACCTCCAGCACGCGCTTCCAGTCGCGCGGAGTGAGGTCGAAGCCAGTGGGGTTGTGGCAGCAGGCGTGTAGCAGTACCACGTCGCCCTTGGGCAGGTGGGTGAGGGCGGCGATCATGGCCTCCACGTCGAGACGATTGTCGGCACCGACGTAGGGGTAGTGACCGACCTTGAGCCCGGCCTCGGCGAACAGGGTTTCATGGATCGGCCAGGTCGGATCGCTCAGCCAGATACCGCGCCCCGGCAGGCAGTGACGGATGAAGTCACCTGCCAGGCGTAGGGCACCGGTGCCGCCCGGTGTTTGCGTTGCGTCGGCGCGCTGCTCGGCGAGCAATGCCGAGTTGGTACCCAGTACCAGCTGGCTCAGCAGCGTGCCGAACGCCGCGTCGCCGTGGCCACCGATGTAGGTCTTGGTTTGCTCGCTGTCGATCAGGCGCTGCTCGGCCAGCTTCACTGCATGCGGGATCGGCGTCAGGCCCTGAGCATCCTTGTAGACGCCAACGCCGAGGTCCAGGCGCGCCGGGTTGCTGTCGAGGCGATAGGCTTCCATCAGGCTGAGGATGGGGTCGCCCGGCACGCGGGCGACCTTGGCGAAATGGCTCACTTGCGGCCCTCGGCACTGGCAGCCAGCACATCGGTACGCGCGGCCATGATGAAGTCGTTGCGATGCAGGCCGCGCATTTCGTGGCTCCACCAGGTGACGGTGACCTTGCCCCATTCGGTGAGCAGGGCCGGGTGGTGGCCGACTTCCTCGGCGATGGCGCCGACGGCGTTGGTGAAGGCCAGGGCATGGCGGAAGTTCTTGAAAAGGTACACGCGCTCCAGCTCCATGTGGTCGCCACGTACCTCGATGTTCCAGTCGGGGATCTCGCGGATCAGCTCGGCCAGTTCTTCATCGGTCACTTTCGGCGCATCGGCGCGGCACGCTTCGCATTGGGCTTGGGCAAGACTCATGGGGTTCTCCTGGGTTTTGTAGCCCGGATGAAATCCGGGGCCATGTCTGAGGGCCATCCCGGATTTCATCCGGGCTACTCGCTGGTGTGTGGTCGCCACGCCCAAGCGGCGAATCGAGAGGGCAGCGGCGGCCGTGCGCAAAAGGGCGTTACGCTCTACGCGGCTTTCGGCGGAAACTTCGGCGCGTGCAGGCCCAACTGCATGGCCTGATGCACCAGCGCCATGATGTCTTCCTGAGCCAGCTCGAACAGACGCTTGAGCTCGGGCAGGACGAAGTACACCGGTTGCAGGATATCGATACGATACGGCGTGCGCATCGCCTCCAGTGCATCGAACGCCTGGTGCTCGGGCTCGTTGGACAGGGCGTAGAGGGTTTCCTTCGGTGAGGAGAGGATGCCGCCGCCGTAGATGCGCCGACCCGCCGGGGTGTCGAGCAGGCCGAACTCGATGGTCAGCCAGTACAGCCGCGCCAGGTAGACGCGCTGTTCTTTCGTGGCCTTGAGACCGAGCTTGCCGTAAGTGTGGGTGAATTCGGCGAACCAGGGGTTGGTCAGCATCGGGCAGTGACCGAAGATCTCGTGGAAGATGTCCGGTTCCTGCAGGTAGTCCAGCTCCTCGGGCGTGCGGATGAACGTGGCGACGGGAAACTGCTTGCTGGCCAGCAGCTCGAAGAAGGTCTGGAAGGGGATCAGCGCCGGTACCCGCGCCACGCGCCAACCAGTGGTGGATTCGAGGACCCGGTTGATCTCGCCGAGCTGCGGGATGCGCTCCAGCGGCAGGCCGAGCTGTTCGATGCCGTCCAGGTATTCCTGGCAGGCGCGATGCTGGATCACGTCCAACTGGCGGGTGATCAGGGTGTTCCACACCTGGTGCTCGCGTTCCGGGTAATGGATAAAACCACTCTCGTCCGGTTCCCGGGCCAGGTACTGCGTGCTCTTCATCGCTGCCTCCTTGAGGGGGCTGTTGTTCTTGTCTTGACCAGAGCATGCCGCCGATTGTTCGGGTTGAAACGGTGGCCAGATGCAGCGCAGCCCAGGATTAACTGAGGAAACTGTAAACTTTTTATTACGATATTGCCGGTATGGCGATTTTTCGGCTTGCTGCAGTGTTTTGGTGTCACATATTCTTGACGAAAATTATGCCGCCATCTCCGATTTCTGTGACCCGGCGGCTACAACAACAAGAGCCTGAGCCATGCGTATCAAGGTCCACTGCCAGAACCGTGTCGGCATCCTGCGTGACATCCTCAACCTGCTGGTCGACTACGGCATCAACGTCGCCCGTGGCGAAGTCGGGGGCGAGCAGGGCAACGCCATCTACCTGCACTGCCCGAATCTGATCAACCTGCAGTTTCAGTCGCTAAGACCGAAGTTCGAGGCCATTGCCGGCGTATTCGGCGTCAAACGCGTGGGGCTGATGCCCAGCGAACGGCGTCACCTGGAGCTCAATGCGCTGCTTGGCGCGCTGGATTTCCCTGTTCTGTCCATCGATATGGGCGGCAGCATCGTCGCCGCCAACCGCAGCGCCGCACAGCTGCTCGGCGTGCGCGTGGACGAGGTGCCAGGTATGGCGCTGTCGCGTTATGCCGAGGATTTCGACCTGCCTGAACTGGTGCGCGCCAACAAGACGCGAATCAACGGCCTGCGGGTGAAGATCAAGGGCGATGTGTTTCTCGCCGATATCGCGCCGCTGCAGAACGAGCATGACGACAGCGAGGCACTGGCCGGCGCCGTGCTGACCCTGCACCGCGCCGACCGCGTTGGTGAGCGTATCTATCATGTGCGCAAGCAGGAGCTGCGTGGCTTCGACTCGATCTTCCAGAGCTCCAAAGTGATGGCGGCAGTGGTCAAGGAGGCGCGGCGCATGGCGCCGCTGGATGCGCCGCTGCTGATCGAGGGTGAAACCGGCACGGGCAAGGAATTGCTGGCGCGCGCCTGTCACCTGGCCAGCCCGCGTGGGCAGTCGCCATTCATGGCGCTCAACTGCGCCGGCCTGCCAGAATCCATGGCTGAGACCGAGCTGTTCGGTTACGGCCCCGGCGCCTTTGAGGGCGCGCGCCCGGAAGGCAAGCTCGGCCTGCTCGAGCTGACTGCTGGCGGCACGCTGTTTCTCGATGGCGTCGGCGAGATGAGCCCGCGCCTGCAGGCCAAGCTGCTGCGCTTTCTGCAGGATGGCTGCTTCCGCCGTGTCGGCAGCGACGAGGAGGTGTACCTCGACGTGCGGGTGATTTGCGCCACCCAGGTCGACCTGTCCGAACTCTGCGCCCATGGCGAGTTTCGCCAGGACCTCTACCACCGCCTCAATGTGCTCAGCCTGCATATCCCGCCACTGCGTGAATGCCTCGACGGCCTGGCGCCTCTGGTCGAGCACTTTCTCGATTCCGCCAGTCGACAGATCGGCTGTGCATTACCCAAGCTGGCGCCGCAGGCTTTCGAGCGCATGGCCCATTACCACTGGCCGGGCAACGTGCGGCAGTTGGAGAACGTACTGTTCCAGGCAGTTTCGCTGTGCGATGGCGGCACGGTGAAGGCTGAGCATATCCGCCTGCCGGACTACGGCGCACCGCAGCCGCTGGGCGAGTTCTCGGTTGAAGGCAGCCTCGACGATATTCTCGGCCGTTTCGAGAAGGCGGTGCTGGAGCGCCTGTTCCGTGACCATCCCAGCAGCCGCCAGTTGGGCAAGCGCCTCGGGGTTTCCCATACCACCATCGCCAACAAGCTGCGCCAGCACGGGTTGGGCAAGGAATGATTCAACCCTTGTGCTTGCGCTTCGGCTTGGGCCGGCCCTGTACGCATTTGAAGCGCGGCTCGGTCTTGCAGATCACGTAGATGCGGCCACGACGCTTGACGATCTGGCAGTCGCGGTGACGCAGCTTGGCTTGCTTCAGCGAGGACAGAACCTTCATGCGCCACCTCCGACGAAACCAGCGAAGCGCTTGTTGAAACCAGCGATACGGCCCTCGCTCTTGGCTTGGCGTTGCTGGCCGGTGTAGACAGGGTGCGAGGCGCTGGAAACATCCAGGGTGACGTAGGGGTAAACCACGCCCTGGTATTCGTGGGTCTTGTCGGTGTCCACCGTGGAGCCGATCAGGAAATAGGCGTTGGCGGCGACATCGTGGAACAGAACGGTGCGATAGCTGGGGTGAATGCCGGGCTTCATTTTTAACTCCTACTGTTACTGTATAACGTTTCTTTAATGATAATGGTTCTTGTTTTTATTGCAAGCACGACAATGCACCGCCATTGTCTTGGGCGGTTTGCTGAGGTCGAAGTGAGAGGGTGAAGCTGACGCTTAGGTTTGCTGCTGACCGCGCCAGGCTTGGGTGACGCGTTGGCGTAGCGCCTGGCGGTCCTGCAGGCGGCTGACGGCCTGCTCGGCAAGATTCAGCCAGTAGGGATCTGCCTTGGCCTGCACCACCGAAAGCCCGGAGGCGAGGTTGGCCCAGGCTGGTGACAAGCGCCCGTGGCGCAGGGCGAAGCCGCCGTCACGGTCGCGAGCCAGATAGCGCACGCGGGTGATGCCGGCCAGAAGGATACGGCCGTAGCACATCAGGCAGGGCTCGAGGCTGACGTAGAGGGTCAGGTCTCGACGGTCGACGTGCGCCTGTTCGCTTTCGAGTTGATCGAGCACCTGCATCTCGGCATGAGCGACGCTGCTGTAAGCCGCGGCGAACACCTGGTTACGGCCGCTGCACAGCAGTTCACCTGCGCCATCCACCAGCAATGCGCCGACCGCGTAACAGCCGTCCTCAAGCGCGAGCAGCGCCTGTTCGCAACACAGCCTGGCCCAGGTGTCATCGACATGAGCACTGGCTGGCGCCTGCTGCAACAGGGCGAGGTGTTCCGGGTGCATGCGTGCCTCCAAGGCCAAAAGGGCGTCGCGGGAGTATGGCCTGCCATGTGACTGGCGCCCTAGGGGCTGTACGAAAAGTCGTCGAGCGAAGGTCAGGCAATACCGATGGCGGCCCCGCAAAAACAGGCGAAGAACGGACTGGGCTCGCATTCGAGTTTACGAGCTGTAAATGAGCATTCTGAGCCTGTTTTTAACGCAGCATCACCGAGCGCAGGCACTTTTCGTACAGAGCCTACGACCTTGGTGCAATAGGCAGGGTAGGGGGCTGCGGCGACACTGAGCCCGTCCCGATCATCCTGCGTGATTTGGGTGCAAGCGTTTCCGCATTCCTTTCGAGGAATGCCTTGAATGGGCGGGCGACCAATTTGGTCGCCCTTTTTTTTGGCCCGGAATTTTGCCTGGCTCTACACGCCCTGGTTCAGTCGGTCGATCAGCGCCCGCACGCTACCCGGTAGCGCATCCAGTTCACGCACCAGCATGCTGCGCTCGCGCACCGCCCAGGCTTCGTCCAGCTGCAGGATGGCCAGCTGCATGGTGCGGCTGTGCCTGCGTGCGGCCGACTCGGGGATGATGCCGATACCGACGCCACCTTCGATCATCCGGCAGATCGCCTCGAAGCTAGATACCTGGATACGCAGGGCCAGGTTGCCGCCGAGTTTTTCCACCTGTTCGCGCAAAAAACTCAGCAGCGTACTGCCCTCGTGCAGGCCGATGTGCTGGTAGGCGAGGGTGTCGGCGAAACTCACCGACTGCCGCTGCGCCAGGGCATGGCCCAGCGGTACGGCCAGAACCAGGCGGTCGGTGCTGAAGTGCAGCACCTGCAGGCCGGGCGCCTGCACCGGGCCAGCGATGATGCCGAGATCCGCCGCGCCATCGAGTACGCCACGGACGATATCGCGGCTCAGACGCTCTTGCAGATCGACGGTGACGCCGGGGCGCTCGGCGAGAAAACCGGCCAGCACCTCGGGGAGGAATTCGGTCACCGCCGTGGTGTTGGCGAAGATGCGCATATGCCCGGCGGCGTCGGTGCCATATTCGGTGAACTCGCTTTTCAGGTAGTCCACCTGGCGCATGATCAGCCGCGCGTGTTGCAACAGGCGCTGGCCCGCTGGGGTCAGCTCGACGCCACGGCTGTCGCGATACAGCAGGCGGCTGCCGAGCTGGCTTTCCAGTGCCTTGATCCGTGCGCTGGCAGCGGCCGGTGAGAGAAACGCCTTGCGCGCGCCCTGGGTCAGGCTAGGCGACTCGGCGATATGGATGAACAGGCGCAGGTCGGGCAGATCGAAATGCATGGTGGCCTCGGTTTGCTGGCAGATGCGTCGGGTTGGGTAGTTATCCGCAGTGGCTATGAGTCGACTCATTCGCGGCTGAAGCCGCTCCTGCTGCGTTCAGATTAACCGAACGCCGGGTTAAATAAATGCTGATTCTCTGAACGCCGGCCGAGTCGCATGCTCCAGCTCACACAAGAACCGAGCTGGAACCTGCCCCATGAGTGATTCTGCTTTTTCCGCCTGGATCGGTCGTCGCGAAGAAGTCCACGACCAACTCAGTCGCAATCTGGTCAAGCGCATCGCCGCCACCTTCGGTGAAGCCACGCCGGCCCATGGCGAGGCGCTGCCGCCGCTGTGGCACTGGGCGTTCTTTCAGGAGCCGGTCGCCGAGAACGGTCTGGGTTAGGACGGCCATCCGGCGCGCGGTGGCTTCCTGCCGCCGGCCGACGACCGTAACCGCATGTGGGCCGGTGGCCGTATCGAGTTCATCCAGCCGTTGCGCGTGGGTGGCGAAGCCAGCCGGGTATCGACCATCAAGCACATCGAAGAAAAGCACGGTCGTACCGGTGTGCTGTTGTTCGTCACCGTGCAGCACGACTACCTGCAGGACGGCCAACTGGCCATCCGCGAAGAGCAGGACATCGTCTACCGCGAGCCCAGCCCACCCAAGGCCAGCAGCGGCGAGCCACTGGTCGCCGGCGACTGGCGCGAGGCGGTCACACCGTCCAGCACGCTGCTGTTTCGCTACAGCGCAGTGACCTTCAACGGCCACCGCATCCATTACGACTGGCCCTACGTCACCGACACCGAAGGCTACAGCGGCCTGGTGGTACACGGCCCGCTGACCGCCACCCTCAGCCTGCGTGCCTTCTGTCGCGCCAACCCGCAGGCGCGCCTGCGCCGCTTCGCTTATCGCGGCCTACGCCCGCTGATCGCACCGCAGCCGTTCGAGGTGGGTGGGCGCATCAGCGGCGAGGGCCAGGCAGAGCTGTGGGCGGGTAATGAAGCAGGCCTGGCGCAGCGCGCCGACGTGCAATTCGACTGATTGTGTAGCCCGGATGCAATCCGGGAAATCGCTCCCGGATTGCATCCGGGCTACGGCTTACCGAGGAACTGTAATGAACGCCTACAACAACGAAGAACTCAACGCCATCCGCGAAGGCGTGCGCGCCCTGTGTGCGGAGTTCCCCGCCGAATACTGGCGCAAGATCGATGAGGAGAAGGGTTTCCCCGAGGCTTTCGTCAGCGCCATGACCGAAGCCGGCTGGCTGTCGGCGATGATCCCGGAAGAGTACGGTGGCTCGGGCCTGGGGCTGGCCGAGGCCTCGGTGATCCTCGAGGAGGTCAATCACTGCGGTGGCAACTCCGGCACTATCCACGGGCAGATGTACAACATGTTCACCCTGCTGCGTAACGGCAGCGAGGAGCAGAAGCGCTACTACCTGCCCAAGCTCGCCAGCGGCGAACTGCGCCTGCAGTCGATGGGCGTCACCGAGCCCACCACCGGCACCGACACCACCAAGATCAAGACCACTGCGGTCAAGGAGGGCGACAAGTACGTCATCAACGGCCAGAAGGTGTGGATCTCTCGCGTTCAGCACTCCGACCTGATGATCCTGCTGGCGCGCACCACGCCGTTGGCCGAGGTGCAACGCAAGTCCGAGGGCATGTCGATCTTTCTGGTCGATCTGCGCGAGGCCATCGGTAACGGCCTGACCGTGCAGCCGATCGCCAACATGGTCAACCACGAGACCAACGAGCTGTTCTTCGACAACCTGGAAATCCCCGCCAGCAGCCTGATCGGCGAAGAGGGCAAGGGTTTCCGCTACATCCTCGACGGCCTCAATGCCGAGCGCACGCTGATCGCTGCCGAGTGCATCGGCGACGGTCGCTGGTTCATCGAGAAGTCCGCGCAATACGCCCGCGATCGCGTGGTGTTCGGTCGGCCCATCGGCCAGAACCAGGGCGTGCAGTTCCCCATTGCCGAGGCGCACATCGAGATCGAGGCCGCCGACCTGATGCGTTGGCGCGCCTGCGAGGAATATGACGCCGGGCGTAACGCCGGAGCGGCAGCGAACATGGCCAAGTACCTGGCGGCCAAGGCCAGCTGGGAAGCAGCCAACGCCTGCCTGCAGACCCACGGCGGCTTCGGTTTCGCCAACGAATACGACGTCGAGCGCAAGTTCCGCGAGACCCGCCTGTACCAGGTGGCGCCGATCTCCACCAACTTGATCCTGAGCTACGTGGCCGAGCACCTGCTCGAACTGCCACGTTCCTTCTGACTGCGAACGTAGGGTGGATGTCGCGCCACCTGCATGGCTACGAACTGGAGAACAACACGATGAGCCAGCACACCCAGGCATTGGCTGAGTTTCTCGCCGATCTCAACTACGAGCAGATTCCCGAGCACGTACTGGATCGTACCGAAGACCTGTTCCTCGATTGGCTCGGCTCGGCCCTTGCCAGCGAGGGTGCGCGGCCGATTCCGCTGTTCGAGGCCTATGCGCAGAAGATGGGCCCGGCCGATGGCCCGGCGCGCATCCTGGTCAATGGTCGTGGCACCTCGGCGTACTTCGCCGCACTGGTCAACGGCGCATCGTCGCACTTGGTAGAGCAGGATGATCTGCACAACAGCTCGGTGCTGCACCCGGCCACGGTGGTCTTTCCGGCGGCCCTGGCTGCGGCGCAGGACCTCGGCAAGTCCGGCCGCGAGCTGTTGCTGGCCTCGGTGGCGGGCTACGAGGCTGGCATTCGCATCGGCGAGTTCCTCGGCCGCTCGCACTACCGCATCTTCCACACCACGGCGACCGTCGGCACTCTGGCTGCGGCGGTGGCGGTGGGCAAGCTGCTGGACTTCGATAAGCAGCAGTTCATTCATCTGCTGGGCAATGCCGGTACCCAAGCGGCAGGGCTGTGGGAGTTCCTGCGCGATGCCGCCGACTCCAAGCAACTGCACACCGCCAAGGCGGCTGCCGATGGTCTGCTGGCCGCCTATTTCACCGAACAGGGCCTGACCGGCGCGCAGAACATTCTCGAGGGCGAGCAGGGCATGGCCGCCGGTATGTCCCGCGATGCCAATCCGAGCAAGCTGTCGGATCGTCTCGGCCGGCGCTGGGCGCTGGTGGAAACCTCGTTCAAGTTCCACGCCTCCTGCCGGCATACCCATCCGGCGGCTGATGCGCTGCTCGACCTGATGCAGCGCGAAGGCCTGCGTCATCAACAGATCGAGCGCGTCATCGCCCGTGTGCATCAGGGCGCCATCGATGTGCTCGGCCGCGTGAAGGTGCCGCAGACTGTGCACCAGGCCAAGTTCTCCATGGGCACCGTGCTCGGCTTGATCGCCGTGCATGGCAGCGCGCAACTGACCGAGTTCGCCAATTTGGCGTTGCAGGACCCGGCCGTGGCCGCCTTCCGCGACAAGGTGCAGATGCGCCTCGACCCTGAGGTGGATGTGGCTTACCCGCAGCGCTGGTTGGGCCGCGTCGAGGTGAGCACGACCGATGGCCGCACCCTGCGTGGCGCCATCGACGAACCCAAGGGCGACCCCTGCAACACCCTCAGCCGCGCCGAGCTGGAAGACAAGTTCCGCCGCCTGCTGGCCTTCGCCGGCAAGCGCAGCAGCGATGAGGCGGGCGTGCTGATCGAGCGGGTCTGGCGTCTACGCGAGACGGACGATCTGCGCCAGTTGACTTTGTAGGAGCGGATTCATCCGCGAAAACGTACGCCAACCCCGCACAACTGCAGCGCCTGACACAGTGCATTCGCAGATGAATCCGCTCCTACAGGAACGCTGCTGCGCCTGAGTAAATGAGGTTCTTGAGATGACTCAAAGCAATCCCCGACCACTGGATGGCATCACCGTGGTCAGCCTGGAGCACGCCATCGCTGCGCCGTTCTGCACCCGCCAACTCGCCGACCTCGGTGCGCGGGTGATCAAGGTCGAGCGTCCCGGCAGTGGCGATTTCGCTCGCGGCTATGACGAGCGCGTCAGCGGCCTGGCCTCGCATTTCGTCTGGACCAATCGCTCCAAGGAAAGCCTGACCCTCGACCTCAAGCAGGACGACGCCAGCGAAGTGCTCGACAGCCTGCTGGCCAAGGCCGACGTGCTGGTGCAGAACCTCGCACCGGGTGCCGCCGCGCGCATGGGCCTGTCGTTCGAGGCGCTGCACGAGCGCTTCCCGCAACTGATCGTCTGCGACATCTCCGGCTACGGCGAAGGCGGCCCGTACGAGCAGAAGAAGGCCTACGACCTGTTGATCCAGAGCGAGGGTGGATTTCTCTCCGTCACTGGCGGCGCCGGCGAGGAAGAGATGGCCAAGGCCGGTTGCTCCATCGCTGATATCGCCGCCGGCATGTACGCCTACACCGGCGTGCTGTCGGCGCTGATGCTGCGCGGCAAGACCGGTGTCGGCAGCCGTGTCGACGTGTCGATGCTGGAAAGCCTGGTGGAGTGGATGGGCTATCCGTTGTACTACGCCTACGACGGCGCCACGCCGCCGCCGCGTGCGGGCGCCGCGCACTCGACCATCTATCCCTATGGCCCGTTCCCGGCTGGCGACGGCGGCACGGTGATGCTCGGCCTGCAGAACGAACGCGAATGGCAGGCGTTCTGCGAGAAGGTGCTGGAGCAGCCGGAGCTGGCCAGCGACGAGCGCTTTTCCGCCAACTTCAAGCGTTCGGCCAACCGCGCCGAACTGCGTGCGCTGATCGTCGAGGTGTTCTCGCACATGAGCTCGGCGCAGGTCATCGAGCGCCTGGAGCTGGCGCAGATTGCCAATGCCCAGGTCAACGACATGGCTGGCGTCTGGGCTCACCCGCAACTCGAAGCGCGCCAGCGTTGGCGCCAGGTCGACAGCCCCAGCGGCAGCCTGCCGGCGCTGTTGCCGCCAGGGCGCAACAACGCCTTCGAGCCGCGCATGGACGCCATTCCGGCGCTGGGCCAGCACACCGATGCGCTGCTCGCCGAGCTGGGCTACGCGTCTGCCGACATCCAGCGTCTGCATCAGCAGGGGGCGGTGTGAGCGTGCCCATTCCCGGATTGCATCCGGGCGACGCGTCGCCATGCACGCACCGATGAATCCAAGAGCCGGTGCGCACGGCGCACCCTACGGGAAATATATGAACCCACAGTTGCGTAGGGTGGACGACGCTCTTTTCGTCCACCAGCCGTCTGCCTGTCACAAGGGGCAAACGCCCGCGTTTGATGAGGACAGATCATGAGCAAATCGATCATTCGCAGTGCCCTGTTCGTGCCGGCGAGTCGCCCGGAGCGCATTCCCAAGGCGCTCGCCGTCGGTGCCGATGCGGTCATCGTCGACCTCGAAGACGCCGTGCAGGAGAGCCTCAAGGTCGAGGCCCGGGCCAATCTCGATGGCTTTCTCACGGCCAATCCAGAGGCCCGGCTGCTGGTGCGGATCAACGCACCGGAACACGCCGGGCATGGCGCCGATATCGAACTCTGCGGCCGTCATGCCGGTGTCGTCGGTGTGCTGCTGCCCAAGGTGGAAAGCGCTGCCCAGGTGGCGCGAGTAGCGGCCTGTGGCAAGCCGGTGTGGCCGATCATCGAGAGTGCCGCGGGCTTGCTGGCGCTGGCGGAAATCGCCCGCGCTGAAGGCGTCGAGCGGCTGTCCTTCGGCGCCCTCGATCTGGGCCTGGACATGGGGCTGAGCAGCGGTAGCGCCGCAGCCGAACGCATCCTCGACCAGGCCCGTTATGCCTTGCTGCTGCACTCGCGCACGGCTGGCCTGGCGGCGCCGCTGGACAGCGTATTTCCCGCCATCGAGGACCGCGACGGCCTTGCCCGCACGACACGCGATGCCCGCGACATGGGCTTCGACGGTTTGCTCTGCATCCACCCGACTCAGGTGGCGGTCGTGCACGACGCCCTGCGCCCGGCGGAGCAGGAGCTGGCCTGGGCACGCCGTGTGATGACGGCGGCTAGCAGCGGCGAAGGAGTATTCGTGGTGGACGGCCAGATGGTCGATGCCCCGGTACTTGGCCGTGCCCGCCGCTTGCTGCAGCGGGCAGGAGAACCGTAGGCGCCCGCTTGCGGGCGATGCTTCTCAGCAGATCGCCGGCAAGCCGGCTCCTACAAAAAACGACTGGCTGCTGCGGCAGCCAGCCACCTTGTAACCACGTACCAACCTACAAAAACAATGAGGTAACGTCATGTTCAAACTCACCGCCAAGGCGCTCGCCTGCGCAGCCATGCTTTCCTGCGTCGGTCTGGCTCAGGCCGCTGATCCCATCATCATCAAGTTCGCCCACGTGGTGGCGGACAACACGCCCAAGGGACAGGGCGCGCTGCTGTTCAAGCAACTGGCCGAGGAGCGCCTGCCAGGCCGGGTGAAGGTGGAGGTCTACCCCAACTCGTCGCTGTTCGGCGATGGCAAGGAAATGGAGGCGCTGCTGATCGGCGACGTGCAGATGCTGGCGCCGTCGCTGGCCAAGTTCGAGCAGTACGCCAAGCCGGTGCAGCTCTTCGACCTGCCATTTCTGTTCGACAACATGGAGGCAGTCGATCGCTTCCAGGCCAGCCCTGAAGGCCGTGGCCTGCTGACCTCAATGGAAGACAAGAACATCACCGGCCTGGCCTACTGGCACAACGGCTTGAAAGTGATGTCGGCCAACAAACCACTGCGCGAGCCGGCCGATGCCCGTGGTCTGAAATTCCGCGTGCAGGCGTCGGCGGTGCTGGAGGAGCAGTTCAAGGCGGTGCGGGCCAACCCGCGCAAGATGAGCTTCGCCGAGGTCTATCAGGGCCTGCAGACCGGTGTGGTCAACGGCACCGAGAACACCTGGTCGAACTACTACAGCCAGAAGGTGCACGAGGTACAGAAGTACATGACCGAGTCCGATCATGGCCTGATCGACTACATGGTGATCACCAACACCCAGTTCTGGAAGGGCCTGCCGGATGACGTGCGTGCCGAGCTGGAAACCATCATGGCCGAGGTCTCCGTGGAGGTGAACAAGCAGGCTGACGATCTCAACCGCACGGCCAAGCAGGACATCGCCAAGGCCGGCACCACCGAGATCATCGAGCTGACCCCGCAGCAGCGCGCTGAATGGCGTGAAGCGATGCGCCCAGTGTGGAAGAAATTCGAGAAGGAGATCGGCGCCGAGCTGATCCAGGCGGCGGAGAAGTCCAACCAGGGCTGAGTGTCGAGCTTGAAATGAAAACGCCCGGCTTGTGCCGGGCGTTTTCGTTCGAGGAGCAAAGCTACTCGAATACGTAGGGTGCGCCGTGCGCACCAGTCACGCCAGAGTCGGCACCTCACGGCACACGATCTATACGGCCTCGTGCCAGGCCTTACAGCCCGGCTTCCTGCATCCACTTCGGCTTGGGATAGCGTCGATCCGACTTGCCTGCCTTGAGGATGGCGCCCGGTACATCGTGGCCGATCAGCTCGGGCAAGGTGGCGGCGGCGTCGAGCAGGGCATCGAGATTCACGCCGGTGTCCAGGCCCATGCGCTGAAACATATGCACCAGGTCCTCGGTGCAGATATTGCCGCTGGCGCCTGGTGCATAGGGGCAGCCGCCGAGGCCGCCGAGGGAGGCGTCGAAGCGGTCAATGCCGGCATTCAGCGCCGCCAGGGCATTGGCCAGGCCCATGCCGCGAGTGTTGTGGAAGTGCGCGGTGAACACCGCTTCGGGCCAGCGTTGCAGCGCCTCGCGGCAGATGCGCTCGACCTGCGCCGGGTCGGCCATGCCGGTAGTGTCGCACAGGGTCACGCCCTGCACGCCGATGTCCAGCAGGCGCTGGGTCAGCTCGTAGACACGGGCCTCGCTGACCTCGCCCTCGAACGGGCAGCCGAAGGTGGTCGACAGCGAGGCGTTGATGAACACGCCGCTGCCGCGGCTGACCTCGATGATCTCGGCGAACTGCGCCAGCGATTGCTCCGGCGTCATGCGCAGGTTGGCCAGGCCGTGGGTGTCGCTGGCGGACATCACCAGGTTGATCTCGTCCACTTCGCACGACAGCGCGCGTTCGCAACCCTTCACGTTAGGCACCAGCACCGTGTACTCGACGCCGGCGACGCGCTGGATGCCGCGCATCACCTCTTCGGCATCGCGCAGGTTGGGGATGGCCTTGGGCGAGGTGAAGGAGGTGACCTCGACCTTGGCCAGGCCGGTGTGGGACAGGCGGTCGATCAGGGCGATCTTGTCTTCGGTGGGTACGAAGGACGCTTCGATCTGGAAACCGTCACGGGTAGCGACGTCCTGGATGTAAAGGCGTTTGCTCATGGGGAATCCTCAATCTTTGACTTGATCGTTCCCACGTCGAGGCGTCGAACCGTCCGCGTGGGAATGCATCCGGGGACGCTCTGCGTCCGTCGCTATCACGGGCGTACGCAGAGCGTCCTGTGCTGAACTCCCACGCGGAGCGTGGGAGCTATCTGCAGCCATCTGGCTAGATGATCCCGCGCTCGCGCAAGCCCGCTACTTGCTCCGCGCTCAGGCCGAGGCCGGCGAGGATGTCGTCGTTGTGCTCGCCCAATTGCGGGCCGCCGGTGCCGATCCGCCCCGGCGTGCGGCTGAGCTTGGGCAATACGCCCGGCACCTTGAGCGGGCCGACGCTGGTCTGCACCTGCTCGATCATCTGCCGCGCCAGGTAGTGCGGGTCCTGCACGATATCGGCGGCCGTGTAGGGGTAGCCGGCCGGCACGCGGGCGCCCTTGAGCGCTTCGATCACTTCATCGCGGCCGCGCTGGGCGGTCCATTCGGCGATAGCACTGTCGATCAGTTCGGCGTGCTGGCTGCGTCCGTCGTTCTGCTCCAGACGCGGGTCGTTGCCCAGGTCGTCGCGGCCGATCAGGCTCATCAGGCGCTTGTAGATGCTGTCGCCATTGCCGGCGATCAGCACGTAGCTGCCGTCGTTGCAGGGGTAGGAGTTGGACGGCGTGATGCCGGGCAGGGCGCTGCCGGCCGGCTCGCGGACGTAGCCGAAGGCGTCGTATTCGGGGATTAGACTTTCCATCATGGCGAACACCGACTCGTACAGTGCCACGTCGATCTCCTGGCCTTCGCCGCTGCGCGCACGTTCCTGCAGGGCCAGTAGAACGCCGATCACGCCGTACAGCGAGGACAGCGAATCACCGATGCTGATGCCGACGCGCACCGGCGCCTGGCCGGGGTAGCCGGAGAGGTGACGCAGGCCGCCCATGGCTTCGCCGATCACCCCGAAACCGGGCAGGTCGCGGTAGGGGCCGGTCTGCCCATAGCCGGAGATGCGCAGCATGATCAGGCGTGGGTTGATCGCCTTCAGCGCTTCATAACCCAGGCCCCAGCCTTCCAGCGTGCCGGGGCGGAAGTTCTCCACCAGCACGTCGGCCTCACTCACCAGCTTGCGCACGATGTCTTGCGCTTCGGCCTGTTTCAGGTCGAGGGTCAGCGAGCGTTTGTTGCGCGACTGCACATGCCACCAGAGCGAGGTGCCGTCCTTGATCTTGCGCCATTTACGCAGCGGGTCGCCGACGCTCGGTGGCTCGATCTTGATCACGTCGGCGCCGAATTCGCCGAGCAGTTTGCTGGCGAAGGGACCGGCGATGAGCTGGCCCATCTCGATCACCTTGAGCCCCTGCAGGGCCATGTTGCCGTTATTGCTTTGAGTCATGGCTGCACCCGATTTGCCTGTGCGTTTCTCGTGGTGCGCAGAATGGCGCAGCGACGCGGTGGCGACAATTGCTCAATGGCCAAGCTAGGCTTCGCGTATCGCGAAGTGGCATGCTGTAAATCAGGTTCCTGGCGTCTTCGCTTCGCCAGGCGCGAAATGGAGACCCTCATGCGCCGCATCGATTTCGTCACCCTCAAGCTGTTCGTCGCCATCGCCGACGAGCGCAGCCTGACCCGCGCCGCCGAGCGCGAGCACCTGGCCCTGGCGGCGGTGAG
>Ga0070754_10001538_pt1 | contig 18369 bp, 15 predicted proteins | sample VirMetDEL_Sep_01_FD_75181 | JGI IMG/M metagenome (GOLD analysis project Ga0070754, IMG submission 75181) | Aqueous microbial communities from the Delaware River and Bay under freshwater to marine salinity gradient to study organic matter... | ecosystem: Environmental > Aquatic > Marine >... | reverse complement strand
AGGGCCACCACCGGCAAGGTCGCGACCTTGACGCCGATGCCCATGAACGCCATCAGCGCGTTGCCCAGCACCGAGGTCAGCACCAGCGGCAGCACGATGCACAGGGTCGCCGCCCAGGAGCGGAAGGTGATCATGCACATGGTCGCCACGCACAGGTACACCAGGATCAGGATGGTCAGCTCCGATTCCTTGATCACCTCGTTGGTGGCCGCCTCGATCCCGGCGTTACCGGCAGCAAGGATGAATTCCAGGCCGTCCTTGTTGTTCTCCTTGGCGAAGTCCTGTACCGCATGCACCGCGCGGTCGAGGGTCTCGGCCTTGTGGTCATTGAGGAACACCAGCACCGGCGCCAGGGAGCAATTGTTGTTGTACAGGCCGTCGGCGCGGGCGATGGAGTTGTTCAACACGTCGGGGTTGCGCGACAGGGTTTCCCATTTCAGGTTGCCCTCGTTCATGCCCTTGATCATCTGCTTGGACACGGTCACCAGCGAGATGGCCGACTGCACGCCCTCGGTGTTCTGCATCTTCCACATCAACTGGTCGATGGGCGCCATGGCTTCATAGCGCGAGCAACCTTCGGCCTTGGTCTTGACCATCACCACCAGCACGTCGGAGCTGGTGGAGTAGTTGCTGATGATGAAGTTGTTGTCCTTGTTGTAGCGCGAGTCCGGGCGCAGCTCCGGCGCGCCCTGGTCGAGGTCGCCGATCTTCAGGTTCTGGCTGTACCAGAGGCCGCCGCCAAAGGCGACCAGCGCGAGCAGAACCGAGACCGGCGCGACTTTGGGGCTGGCGAATTTCGACAGCAGGCGCCAGAACGGATGTTCTCGGTGCGCGTCCTTCTTGCTCCGGGCGATGGCCCGCTTGCTGATACCCGCATAGGAAATCGCCACCGGCAGCAGGATCAGGTTGGTGAACACGATCACCGCCACGCCGATGGACGCGCCGATGGCCAGTTCGCGGATCACGCCGATATCGATAATCAGCAGGGTAATGAAACCCACCGCATCCGCCAGGATCGCGATCATCCCCGGCAGGAACAGTTGCCGGAAGGTGCGCCGCGCGGCCGTCAAGGCGTTGTCCGCCTCGCTGGATTGCAGGGCGATACCGTTAATCTTCTGCACACCGTGGGAAATCCCGATGGCGAAGATCAGGAACGGCACCAGCATCGAGTACGGGTCCAGCCCGAAGCCGAAGAAGTGCATCAGGCCGAGTTGCCAGACCACCGCCACCAGTGTGGTGCTCAACACGGCGATGGTGCTGCGCAGGCAGTTGGTGAACCACAGCAATAGAACCAGGGTGATGACGAAGGCAACGCCGAAGAACAGCACCACCATCACCAGGCCGTCGATCAGGTCGCCGACCTTCTTGGCGAAGCCGACGATGTGGATCTTGACGTTGGGGTTCTGGGCTTCGAACTTGTCGCGGATCTTGTCTTCGAGTTCATGGGAGAACTTGCGGTAATCCAGGGCCAGCAGCTTGCCCTGGTCCTGCGGGTCCGGGTAGGACTCCAGCAGCGGGATGTCGACGATACTCGACTTGAAATCGTTGGCCACCAGCCGTCCGACCTGGCCGGACTTAAGCACGTTATTGCGCAGTTGATCGAGGCTTTGCGTCGAGCCGTTGTAGCTCTGCGGGATCACTTCACCGCCGGCGAAGCCTTCTTCGGTGACTTCGGTCCAGCGTACGCTGGGGCTCCACAGCGATTTAAGGCCCGAGCGGTCGACGCCGGAGATGTAGAACACCTCGTCGTTGATCTGGCGCAGGGTCTCCATGTATTCCTTGGTGAAGATGTCACCGTCCTTGGCCTCCACCGAGATACGCACCGTGTTGCCCAGGTTGGCCAGGTCGTTGCGGTGTTCCATCATCTTTTCGATGAAGGGGTGCTTGAGGGGGATCATCTTTTCAAAGCTGGTGGACGGGCGAATCAACGTCGCCTGCCAGAACAGGAAAATGCTCACCAGCAGGCAGATCACGATGACTGCCGGGCGGTTATTGAAGATCAGGCGCTCAAGAAAGGTCGCTTTATCGTTGTGATGACTGCTCATGCGTTCCCCGCCTTCTTATTGTTTTGTCGGTTCGGCGCCAGTGGGTGTGGCGACGCGAACACCACCCTGCCCGACCAGAATCAAGTTGCCGTTGCCTGCCGCCGTGACGGCCGACAATGAAATACGATCGGGGCGATTGAACACGCTGAAGGTCCGGCCGTCGTCATGGCTGACCACCACGCTGCCGCCGTTGCCGACCACCACCAGCGAACCGTCTTCGAGCAAGGTGGCCCCCGACAGGCCGAACTCCAGGGCCCCGCGTGCGGCATTGAGTTCGACTTGTTCCCAGGTGCTGCCGAAATCCGTGGAGCGGTAAAGATTGCCGCGCAAGCCGTAGGCCAGCAGGGTTTGGGGTTGTGCGGTGCTGATCACGCCAAACAGCGAGCCCTCGTAGGGGCCTTCGAGTTTTTCCCAGGTCTGGCCGTCGTCGCTGGAGCGGAACATGCTGCCCTGCTCGCCGACGATAAACAGGCCGGCGTCCTTGATCCGGGCGATGGCGTTGAGGTGAAACTGGTCTTCATTGTCGAGGCGGTCGCTGACGTCTTCCCAGGTCTTGCCGCCGTCGGTGGTTTCGATCAGCGCCCCATAGGCGCCCACGGCCAGGCCGTGGTGGGCATCGTTGAACCACACGTCGAGCAACGGCGCTTCACGCTTGAGGTCTTGATACTGCTGGGTCCAGGTGGCACCGCCGTCGGTGCTGGCGAGGATTTGCGCATCATGGCCGACTGCCCAGCCCTGCTTGTCATCGACGAAATACACCGCCGTGAGCAGTTGCCGGGTGGGGACCTTGGCTTGGGTCCAGATGCTGCCCTGGTCATCGGAATAGAGGATGTGCCCGCGATCACCGACCGCCACCAGGCGCTTGCCGGCATGCACGACATCGATCATCAGGCCCTTGGCGGCCTTGGGGGATTCAATCGCAAAAGAGGTATCGCTGGCGGCCTGGACGACGGTCGGCAACGCGACAGTCCCAAACAGCGAGAGCGCTGCGGCCAGCAACGCAACCCTGCGTGCGGCGCGTGGGCGGCAAACAACCCAACCCATGACAGGCTCACTCATAGACCTTTCTCCCATTTATTATTGTTAGGTCGTCTCGCCTTCCCGGGCCCTGAAACCTGCAATCTAGAGCGCCTGGAGGAAGCAGGGGCCATCCTATCTGGCTTTCGAATCGTCTGACAATCGGTGCTACGTTATCTTTTGTTAACTGACGGCGTTTGGCCATGCCTGAATAGGCGGGTATCAACCAGGCTGATTAATGAATTTTTATTCCATCTATTGAAATTTAGGAATTTTTATTCCATTAATAGCCTTCCTGAAAACAATAATCCAAAGGACCACGGCTATGCGTGAACTCGGAATCGGCTTGATCGGCACAGGCTTCATAGGCCGCGCCCACGCCCTGGCATTCAACAATGCCCGGGCGGTATTTGAACTGCCGGTACACCTCAAGCTGGCCGCCCTGGCCGATGCCGATACCGAGCGCGCCCAGCGCTGTGCCACGGCCTGGGGGTTTGCCCAGGCCCACGGCGACTGGCAGGCGCTGATCGACGACCCGGCCGTGGATGTGGTGGCCATCACCACGCCGAACCACCTGCACTTTCCCATGGCGATGGCGGCCATTGCAGCGGGCAAGGCGGTGTACTGCGAAAAACCCCTGGCGGTCAGCCTGGAGCAGGCCGATGCCATGCGCCAGGCCGCCCGCGAAGCCGGGGTGGTGACGCGGGTCGGCTACAACTACCAGCACAACCCGATGATCGGCCTGGCGCGGCAACTGATTGCCGAGGGCGACCTCGGCGACATCATCAGCTTCCAGGGCGAGTTCAGCGAAGACTTCATGTCCGACCCGGCGTCACCGTGGTCGTGGCGCTGTGAAGTGGAGCATGCCGGTGGCGCCCTGGCGGACCTGGGCAGCCACTTGCTGTCGATGGCGCGCTACCTGGTGGGCGATGTGACCGGCGTGTGTGCCGACACCCAGACCGTCCACGCCCAACGCCCGGCCGTCAAAGGCAGCGCCGAGCAGAAAGCCATCGCCGTGGATGACCAGGTGCACGCCCTGCTGCGCTTCGCCAACGGTGCGCGCGGCACGGTGAGCAGCAGTTGGCTCAAGCACGGTTACAAGAACCACCTGAGTTTCGAGATCAGCGGCACCAAGGGCACCTTGGCGTTCGATCAGGAACGCTTGAATGAACTGCGCCTGTGCCGTGTCGGCCAGGACGGTTTCCAGCGTTTGCTGGCAGGCCCTGCCCTGCCCGGCTACGCGGCGTTCAGCCCGGCTGCGGGGCATCAACTGGGGTACAACGAGCTGAAGACCCTGGAGGTGCAGGAGTTGATCATGGCGCTGGCCGGCCAGGGCGCGGATGGCACCGACTTTGACGCGGCGTGGGAGGTGGAACGGCTGGCGACGGCGATTCGTGTGGCGGCCCGTGAAGAGCGCTGGGTCAACCTAAACTCGCTCTGAAGCGCAATGCAAAACCCTTGTGGGAGGGGCAAGCCCCCTCCCAACTTTCAGATCACCTGCACACCTCTCAATCAGCGGAAGTGAAGCCTGTCGAGCATGTCGGGACGCCTGAGGAGTTCCTTCGCCAGCCAGGCCTGGCGACCGAAGTAGGGATGCCTGGTAACGGTCCAGTTGGCAACTTCATGCAGTTTTTCGAGGCTGAGGTGGATGGGCCACTGCGGGTCCTTGAACAGATCGAAATCACGCATCAGCTCTCGGGCCAACTCTTTGTCATTCTGGTTTTTAAACATCGTGATGTTGAGGTTGTTTCGATCGATCAGGCTATCCAGCCCGCCGGTGATATGGTGACGGTCCATATCGTCGACCAGGTCTCCACGCCTCATCAGTTCCCGTGCCAGGCGGATATTCTGGTCTTTGTCATAATCGCCGGTCAGCGGTTTGCCGGCCATATTCTTCAGGCCGTCCTTGGTGATGATCCCATGGGGTGCCTTGAAGTCATCGAACCTGTCGAGCAGCATGCGTGATAGGTCCGCATTGCTCTTGCTACCAAAACCGTAGCAGGGCTTGCAGGGGAACGGGTCGGGCCTTGGAGGGCGATGGGCGCCAAAGCAGTGACGGACGAACTGCTTGAAATTGCTCATAACCCCCGCCGGCCAATAACCTGCTTTGATCTGCTGTGCACGGTCACGCGCCTCGAAGCCGGCGGTACCCGCGTTCGCGTAAAACGCCGCCGACCGCGGGGTGTCACTCGACTGAAAGCTGATTGAGGCGCTCTTTTGCGGAGTGGCGGACGCATTCGCCGTTGGTTTTGGGGAAGAGCTATTGCCCTGATCCACCTCCGGGTCCAGGCGTGAGGAAGTAACAGGTTTATCAAGAGCAGGCGCCAACATCGTTTGATGTCTCCAGTCCGGTTTGGCCAAAAAGTGTTCACCTGCCTGTCCAGCGTCGCACCAGGACGCAGATACACAGCGATAACGCTGGGTTGCAAGTAGTCCTTATGTGGCAAGCCTGTCCGAATCAGTTCCTGCCTTTCTAGCGCAAGGCTCGACGCAACACTTTGCCCACCGTCGTTTTAGGCAACTCGGTAGTGCGAAACTCCACATACCTGGGCACCTTGTAGCCCGTCAGGTATTCCCGGCAATGGGCGAGGAGCTGTTCCTGGGTCAGGTTCGGGTCCTTGCGCACCACGATGATCTTGACCTTTTCCCCCGTCACGCCGTCTTCCACGCCGATGGCCGCCACTTCGCCGACGCCCGGGTGCAGCGCCACCACGTCTTCGATTTCATTGGGGTACACGTTGAAGCCCGAGACCAGGATCATGTCTTTCTTGCGGTCCACCAGGCGGATATAGCCGCGTTCATCCATCACCCCGATATCACCGGTCGACAACTATCCCTCGGCGTCCAGCACCTCGGCGGTTTCCTTCGGCCGTTGCCAGTACCCCTGCATCACCTGTGGGCCGCGCACCTGCAGTTCGCCCTGCTCGCCGATATCGGCCAGCTCGCCGTCTTCACGCATAAACCGTACCCAGGTCGACGGCAGCGGCACGCCGATGCTGCCGGTGAATTCCATTTCGCGCATGCGCGCAATGTCGATCGGGCTGATGCTCACCACCGGCGAGCATTCGGTAAGGCCGTAGCCTTCGATGATCGGCAGCCCGGTGACGTCCTTCCAACGCTTGGCCACCGCCGTGTGCGTGGCCATGCCGCCGGCGATCACCATGCGCAGGTCGGAGAAGTCCCGAGCGCAGAACTCCTTATTCTCCAGCAAGCCGTTGAACAGCGTATTGACCCCGGCAATGCCATTGAAGCGCTCCTTGCGCAGGATCATCTGCACCCGCTTCACATCCCGCGGGTTGGCGATGAGGATGTTGCGCCCGCCCAGGCACATGAACATCAGGCAGTTCACCGTCAGGGAAAAGATGTGATACAGCGGCAGCAGGGTGACGTTGGTTTCCTGCTTGTCCTGGTCCAGCTGGTCGCCGACCCAGGCTTTGGCCTGCAACAGGTTGGCGATGATATTGCGATGGCTGAGCATCACGCCCTTGGCATCCCCGGTGGTGCCGCCGGTGTATTGCAGGAAGGCCAGGTCGTCGAGGTGCATGTCCACCGGGAAGTGGTTGAGCGCGCGGCCCTGTTTCAGCACCTGGTTGAAACGCACCGAGCCCCTCAGGTTGAACGCCGGCACCTGCTTTTGCACGCGACGCAGGATGAAGTTCATCGCCGCGCCCTTGAAGCTGCCAAGAAGATCACCGATGGCGGCCACCACCACGCGCTTGACGCTGCTGCCGGCGATGACTTTTTCCAGGGTATGGGCGAAGTTTTCGAAGATCACCACGGTTTCAGCGCCGCTGTCCTTGAGCAAGTGCTTGAGCTCATGGGCGGTGTACAACGGGTTGACGTTGACCACCACCGCACCGGCCAGGATCGTGCCCAGCAGGCAGATCGGGTACTGCAAGCAGTTGGGCATCATCAGCGCCACGCGGTCGCCCTTCTGTACGCCCTGGCCCTGCAGCCAGGCGGCGAACGCAATGCCTTGCACCTGCCAGTCGGCGTAGGTCATTTCGGTGCCGATGCTGACGTAGGCGACCCGCTCGCGAAATTTCTCCAGGTGCTCCAGGAACACCTCGCGCAACGACGGGTAGTCCTCGATACCGGCATCGATGTCCGCCGGGACGCCGGGCAGGTAAGCGTTCAACCAGACCCGTTCGGTATGTTCCAGGCTGATAGCGTTCATGGCAGTCTCCTTATTGTTGTTTTTGATGGGGCTACTTTTCGACGATAGCGGTAATGCCCAGCCCGCCCGCCGCGCAGATGGAAATCAGGCCGCGACCGCCGCCCCGCTCGTGAATGGCCTTGGCCAGCGCCGCCAATTGCCGGCCACCGGTGGCGGCAAACGGGTGGCCGCAGCCGAGGGAACCGCCGTTGATGTTCATTTTGGCGCGGTCGATAGCCCCCAACGGCGCCTCCAGGCCGAGCCGTTCGCGGCAGTAGTCGGCGTCTTCCCAGGCCTTGAGCGTGCACAGCACCTGGGCGGCAAAGGCTTCGTGGATCTCGAAGAAATCGAAGTCGGCGAAACTCAGCCCTTCGCGCTTGAGCATGCGCGGTACGGCGTAGGCCGGCGCCATCAGCAGGCCCTCGCTGCCGTCGACAAAATTCACCGCCGCCGTCTCGCCCGTGCGCAGGTAGGCCAACACCGGCCAGCCATGGGCGGCCGCCCAATCTTCGCTGGCCAGCAGCACCACCGAGGCGCCATCCGTCAGTGGCGTGGAGTTGCCCGCCGTGAGGGTACCGTGCTGGCGGTCGTAGGCCGGTGACAGGCCGGCGAGTTTCTCCAGGCTGGCGTCGGCGCGCAGGTTGTTGTCCCGCGCCAGGCCGCGATGGGGGCTGATCAGGTCGTCGAAGAAACCGCGCTGATACGCGGCATCCAGGCGCTGGTGGCTGGTGAGGGTCAACTCGTCCTGGGCCAGGCGCTTGATCTGCCAGCGTTGGGCCATTGCTTCGCAATGTTCGCCCATGGACAAACCGGTACGCGGCTCGCTATTACGCGGCAACAGCGGCTTGAACAACATCGACGGACGCACCTTCAGCAGTGCCTTCACCTTGTCGCCCATGCCCTTGGCGCGGTTGGCCGCGAGCAAGGTGTGGCGCAGGGATTCATTGATGCCGATGGGCGCGTCGGAGGTGGTGTCGGCGCCACCGGCGATGCCCACGTCGATCTGGCCGAGGGCGATCTTATTCGCCACCAGCAAGGCCGCTTCCAGGCCGGTGCCGCAGGCTTGCTGCACATCGTAGGCCGGGGTCTGCGGGGACAAGGTGGTCGACAGCAGCGATTCACGCGCCAGGTTGAAATCCCGCGAATGCTTGATCACCGCGCCGGCGGCAAACTCGCCCAGGCGCTGGCCGTGCAGGTTGTAACGGTCGACCAGGCCTTGCAGCGCCGCCACCAGCAGGTCCTGATTGCTGTCGTGGGCGTACACCGTGTTGGAACGGGCAAACGGAATGCGGTTGCCGCCGATGATCGCCACGCGGCGGGTCGGGGCCGGGTTGAAGCTGTAGTCACTCATGTAGGGCTCTCATTCCAGACAAATAGCCCGCGCATATGCGGTTTGTCGCCGGCGAAATTGCGCACTTCGAATTCGCGCCGCGGGCCGCTCACGGGGTGTTGCCACAGGGCGACCTGGCCGGGCAGAAAGATCGGCAGCTTGAAGTCGCAATGGGCTTCGGCCTGACCCAGGCCCCCGGGGGGTTGTTGAGCGGCCAATGCGCGGCCGAGGGTCCACATGCCATGGGCGATGGCGCGGCGAAAGCCGAAGAGCCTGGCGCCGATCAGCGAGGTGTGGATCGGATTGAAATCCCCCGAGACCGTGGCGAAGAGCCGGCCCAGGTCCGCAGGCAGTATCCAGCGCTGGGTGCGTAACAGGCCCTCCTCCTGCAACGCCAGCGCGTCCTCCCATGGCTCGCCGACGGGACCTTTCACCTCGCGGCGCAGGTACAGGCTGTCGCTTTCCCACACCAGGGTGCCGCTGCTGTAGGCCCGGGTGGCGATGCTCAGCGCCTGGCCCTTGGCATGGGCCACCCAGCGTTCGCAAAAGACTTCCAGGCGCAGTGCCTGGCCTTCCTGCAGGCGCTGGTGCTGCCGAATGCGGTTGGCCAGGTGCACCATGCCGCTGGCCGGATACGGGAAACTCGGACGGGTCAGCAGCATCAGGTGCAGGGGGAACGCCAGCACATGGGGGTACGACAGCGGCACGCCCTGTTCGCGGCGAAAGCCACAGGCACGGCCGTAAGCCGCAATGCCCGCAGCGGACAATTCCACCGCCGAGCGCACCAGGCGCTCCCTGGGCAACAGCGGTGCGCCGTCGAGCTTGGGTTTGCGCAGGGCACGTACGCCGTCCAGCAACAGGCGCGCGCGTGATGGCGGTGGGTCGATGATCTGCGTCACGTAGTCCATGGCTCAGGCTCCCAGCAGGCTTTGGCCGCACACGCGCACGACCTGGCCGTTGACCCCGCCCGACGCCGGGTGCGCCAGCCAGGCAATGGTTTCGGCCACATCGATCGGCTGCCCGCCTTGGGACATCGAGTTCATGCGCCGCCCGGCCTCGCGAATCATCAACGGGATTTTGGCGGTCATCTGGGTCTCGATAAATCCCGGTGCCACCGCATTCACCGTCACCTGTTGCGCCGCCGCACGCGGGGCCAGGCCTTGCACCAGGCCGATCACGCCGGCCTTGGAGGTGGCGTAGTTGCTTTGCCCGAGGTTGCCGGCAATGCCGGAGATCGACGACACGCACACGATACGCCCCCCCGGATTCAGGCCCTGGCTGTCCAACAAGGCGTTGCTCAGCTGCAATGGTGCTTCGAGGTTGACCGCCAGCACGCTGCGCCAGGCCGCTTCAGGCATCTTGGCGATGGTCTTGTCGCGGGTGATCCCGGCGTTGTGCACCACCACATCGAAGGCACCGTATTGGCTGACATGGGCATACAACTGGGCAGCGGCGTCCGCTGCCGTGATGTCCAACGGCAGCGCCGAACCGTCCACACTCGCGGCCGCCTGTTGCAGCGAGTCCTGGGCCTGGGGCACGTCCACGCAGACCACATGGGCGCCCTCGCGGGCCAGGACCTGGGCGATGGCCAGGCCAATGCCTCGGGAAGCACCGGTGACCAGCGCGCGGCGGCCGGCGAAGGGTTTGTCCCAATTGACGGCGACCTGCCCATCCACCGGTTTTTACAGGCGCACCACCTGCCCCGACACATAGGCCGAACGCCGCGACAGGAAGAAACGCAGGCTGCTGTCCAGTGCGTCTTCCGCTCCCGGTGCCACGTACAGCAACTGCACGGTGATCGCCCGGCGCAACTCCTTGGCCAATGAACGCACCAGGCCTTCGAGCGCACGCTGGGCGATGGCCTGGGGCAACTCGGTGCAGTGTTCCGGCGCGGTGCCCAGCACCACAACGCGGCCGTGTTGGCCCAGGCGCCTGGCGTTGGCGTGGAAGAACTCATAGAGCTCGTCCAGTTGCTGCAGGCCGGTTATGTCGCTGGCATCGAACACTGCGCCCTGCACCTTGACCGTGGACGGCGCCTTGAGCGTCGCCGGGGTGGCGGTGACCGTGTCGGTGGCGCTGAACACCTGTTGCACCTGCGCAGCCAGGCGCCCTACCCCGGCGACAATCACCGGGTTGGCCAGGCCTGGCTGGCCGCTGCGGTGACGCTGCAACGGCACGGGCTGGGGCAAGCCCACCACCTGGGCCAGGCGACGGCCCCAGGGGGAATTGACGAACGATAGGTAGCTGTCACTCATAGATAGATCCACTCACCACACAAACTTGCCGTGTAAACCCGGTCTGTGTGGGAGGGGGCTTGCCCCCGATAGCGGTGTGTCAGACCACAGGATGGGTATAGACAAATCGCTATCGGGGGCAAGCCCCCTCCCACATCAGTTGACCGGGGCGTTTTCACCTTGGGCGGCTCGGCGTTTGGGCGCCGGTTCCAACGCCTGCCTGCGCTGCTGCAACGCCTCCAGCAAACCGAAGTCCTGGGGGAAGTCATCCACCTGGATAGCGTGGTCGGCGTATTCCACATAGCGCGCCAGCAAGGCGTCTTCGTCGTCGCTGATCAGGTCCAGCGCCCGCGCCTTGACGCGCCAGGCGGTAAAGGCCGTGGCGGCAATCGGCATCGGTTCGAGCAGGCCTTGCCTGATGGCCGGCTTGAGCCGGGCGTCGATCAGCTCGACTTGCGGCAGCAGGCGGAAGCCCAACTCGCCGTAGGCCAGCTTGTCGATTTCCGGACGCGGAATGTAGGAATTGGCCAGCAGGCGGTCGCGGGTTTCGCCGGGGATCTGCACCACATCGGCCACCTGGGCCAGCAGCTGATCCGAAGGTTTGCGCAACGCAATACCGAACGGGAACGTCAAGCCACGCAGCACCGCCGCCGCCGCTGTGGAGGGGTAGTTGTCCAGCACTTCGGCAAGGGCTTCATGGGCACGCAGCAATGCGTCCTGTGCCGCCCAATGCACCAGCGGCAGGTCTGCCTGGGGCCGGCCGTCGTCCTCGAAACGCTTGAGCACGCAGGACAGGATGTACAGCTGCGACAGAATATCGCCCAAACGCCCGGTGATACTTTCCTTGCGCTTGAGGGCACCGCCCAGCACGCCCATGGAAATATCCGAGATCAGCGCCAGCACCACCGACAGGCGATTGGCCTGGCGATAGTAGGACGCCAGCGCCGGGTCGGTCTTGGCCGGTACGGAAATCAGGCGCCCGCCGGTCAGGGCATGCACCGCCGAACGTACGGTGTTGGCCAATACAAAGCTCACATGGCCGAACATCGCGCTATCAAAGTCTTCCAGCGCCTGGCGCCGGTCCGGGTTGCGCGCCGCTTCCATTTCGCGGAACACATAGGGATGGCAACGAATCAGGCCCTGGCCAAAGATGATCAGGCAGCGCGTCATGATGTTCGCGCCTTCCACCGTGATGGCGATGGGGCTTTGCTGATAGGCACGGGCCAGGAAGTTATTCGGGCCCATGCAGATGCCCTAGCAGGCAACAATGTCCATGCCGTCGTTGACGATCATCCGCGCGCGTTCGGTGACGTGGTACTTGGCGATGGCCGAGATCACCGAGGGCTTCTCACCGGCATCCAATGAAGCCACCGAGACCTTGCGCACCGCATCGCAGGCATACAGATGCCCGGCCATGCGCGCCAGCGGCGCCTGCACCCCTTCGAACTTGCCGATGGGCAAGCCGAACTGTTTGCGCATCGCCGCGTAGGCCGTGGTACCACGCACCGCGACCTTGCCCAGGCCGACGTTGGCCGACGGCAGGGAAATCGCGCGGCCGGCGGCCAGGCACTCCATCAACATGCGCCAGCCGTTGCCGACCTGTTCGCGGCCGCCGATCACCCACTCCAGCGGGATGAACACGTCCTTGCCGGTGGTCGGGCCGTTCTGGAATACCGCGTTGAGCGGCCAGTGCCGGCGACCACTGTTTACGCCGGGATGGGAGGTGGGGATCAGGGCACAGGTGATGCCGAGAGAGCCCTTCGGCCCCAGCAATCCGTCCGGATCTTCCGCGCGAAACGCCAGACCGAGCACCGTGGCGATCGGCCCGAGGGTGATATAGCGCTTGTCCCAGGTCACACGAAACCCCAGTACCTCCTGGCCTTCATGGGTGCCTTTACAGACGATGCCCACATCGGGAATCGCCCCGGCATCGGAGCCGGCGTACGGGCTGGTCAGGGCAAAGCACGGGATGTCTTCGCCCCGGGCCAGGCGTGGCAGGTAGTAATTGCGCTGGGCATCGGTGCCGTAATGCAGCAGCAGTTCGGCCGGGCCCAGGGAGTTGGGCACCATCACCGAAATCGCCGCCGCCGAGCAGCGTGTCGACAGCTTCATCACTACCTGGGAATGGGCATAGTGGGAGAAGCCTTTGCCGCCGTACTGCTTGGGAATGATCATGCCAAGGAAGCCGGCGTCCTTGGTGTACTGCCAGCCTTCGGGGGACATGTCCTGTCAGACCTGGGTGGTTTCCCAGTCGTTGGCGATGTCGCACAGGGTTTCCACTTCATTGTCGAGAAAGGCTTGCTCCTCGGCGCTGAGGCTCGCCGGGGCCGCTTGCAGCAGGCGCTGCCAGTCGGGCTTGCCGCTGAACAGCTCGGCGTCCCACCACACGGTGCCGGACTCGATGGCGGCGCGTTCGGTGTCGGACATCGCCGGCATGATCGTGCGAAACAGATTGAGGGCCTTGCCGGTCAACAGCGCGCGGCGCAGCGGTTTGAGGCTCATCAACAACGCCGGCAATACCACCAGCACGGCCGCGACGGTGGCGCCGAAAGCCGCCACCCCATTGAACAGGTAACCCGCTGTCAGCCAGATCAGGCCAGCGCCCAGCCACAGGGTGGCGGCAGCTTGTCGATACGCCAGGGCAATCGCGGCTGCGACACCCACCAATAACCAGATAACCATGGGGATACCTCTACTCGATTCAGGGCGTGGTTTACGTGCGAAAGGTCGGATCGACCTGCGGCGTAAAGCCACACTACAAACTTGGAAAGACAAATTCAAATTTTGTTTTGAAATTTTTATTTAATGCCTGGGCGAAAAAATAGCGGCTGAATGAATCAGCCTGGAATGTCAATACTCAAGGAACTGTCGACGTGGAATGAGGGTGAAGGCATCAAGATGCGCCTGGTGCCTTTTCCATCACCCTCTATGAAATATCAGAACGCGTAGGTGGCCGACACGCTCACCACATCGCCCGACGACTCCGCCTTGCCATTCAGGCTTGCGCCACCCAGGCGATCGACGTTTTGAGTCTTGAGCTTGACCTCTTGCACGAACTGGTGGGAATAGGCCAGGTCAAGACTGAGGCCCTTGATTGCTTTCACATCGTAACCAGCCCCCAACGACAGGAATGTACGGTCGCCATCCGGGATTCGCGGGTCGCGGGTCGAATTGCGTGTAGGTGTCTGGTCAAGGGCTACACCTGCACGCAAGGTCAACTCATCGGTCAAGCGGTAGTCACCGCCGAGGGAGTACATCCAGGTGTTCTTGTAGTTGTAGGGAATGGACACAATGGTGGTGCCACCGGACTCGAGCGTCAGGTCTTTGAAAGAGGACCACTCAGTCCAGGTCACACTGGCCCCCATCGTGAAGCGATCGTTGAACTGGTGTACCCAGTCCAGGCCGGCCGTGGCAGGAATGTCCAGTTGGACACTGGCATGGGCGCCGTCCGGTGCCAGCTCTAACCCTGGATAAGCGGTATTCACCAACGTACCGCTACCGCCAAACGGACTTGGCTGGGTCATCAGGTTGTAGGAAAACTGATCGGCGTAAATATTATATTTGCCGGTCATCTTGTTCTTGATCTTGGCGTGGTAATTCAAGCCAAGGGTGTCTCGCTCCGTGGGTTTCCAAACAATGCCGGTAAACCAGCCCGCTGAAATGTTGTCGACCTTCACACGCATCAAGGCATTGCCGACATCAGATGGAAAATTGATCCCGCCCAGCACGGAATCGGACACCGCAGCGGCAGACAACAAGTCCACGTTTTGGCTGACGAAGCCCTTGCTGTGTTGCACGATCACGCCACCGCCGATAGAAAATTGATCATTCACCTTAAAGGACAGGGATCCGGTCAATCCTACGGTTTCAATTTTGGTGTCCACTGCAAAGTCGCGCAGTTTCGAGTCCTGATCCCAAGTGGAGCGCATACCTTGCGGCACAACCTGGCTCAGGCCGAAAGCAAACCGATCCCCCAGGGGCATGACCATGAAACCGGTTGGCAACCAGGCAGTGAACCCGCCTTGACCGCCGTCGTTGTTATTCACCGTGGTCGATGCGACGTCGGGAAAACCATTGGCGTCCAAGGGCGTATTGGAAATCGGGTTGCCTGCATAATCGGAGGCGTCACCTTTGTACTTGATCTTGATGCGGGCGTAGTCGACGGTAAATTGCGCCACGTTGTGTTCGACAAACGCCATGGCCGCCGGGTTGTTGTACGCGGAACTGGGATCGTTCTTGAACAACGAGCCACCGGCAAATGCCCGGCCCCAACCGGGTGCACCGTAGGTCGGAGTTGAAAAACCGCCGGCCTGTGCAGGCGCGTTCACCATCGCCCCGCCTATCAGTGCCAGCCCCAGCAAAACCTGCACGTGTTGTTTCTTATTATTCATGCGGCACTCCTTATTGTTATTTCTCTGAGCCGGCCCCACCGGTTCGTTTTGCTTCCGGCAGTTCACAAACTGGCGCCCGATCGAGGCGCCAGTCTTTCAGCAGGTGATCAGCCCGGTGTGTCAGTTACCCATCAAGGCACGATGGTAAATGTAGGGCTTGGGGTAACGCTCAGGCTCACCACGGTGCAGCTGCCGCTCAGGGTCTGGTTGGAGGCGGTCAGTACACCACCGCTGTAGCCCACGGTGATGGTGGACGGACCGCAATTGGACGCCGGATACAGAACCGACGCGGCGATGGTGTAACCAACGTTGCTGACCGAGCCCGCAGCGGCACCGGTGGCGGTCAAGGTCCATGGCAGACCGGTGATTTTCGGCAGCGCACAAAGACCACCGCCGGTCACGGCCACACCGGTGATTTTTGCCACACCGCTGGCATCGACGTTCCCGGTAAAAGTTGCGCCGCAGTTAACAGTGGCCTGGAACGAGGATGGCGACTTCACCGAAATGGTGCCTGGCGCAGTGAAGCTCGAGTTCACCGGGGTGATGCTATAGGCATTGGCCATCGAAGCAGCACCCATGCAAACAGCCAAAGCAGACAACGATACGAGGGTTTTCAAGCTTTTCATTGTTTTTCCTCACATGTTATGGCGAGTCATTTCGCCAGGGGGTAATGGCCATGAACGAGAGGTCACGGTGAAACTGCAGAACTTCCCTTTCCAGCTAAATTTCAATTCAATTACCGCAGCACGCTATTCAACAACTTTGAAGTTCGGCGGCATCTTGATCGACACCGTCTTGATCTTGCAGTCTTCGCCAATCGGTACATTGGCGGCTTCCAACTTGCCGGTGGCGTTATCCCAGGTGCCATCGGCGGTAGAAGGCCCGCACTTGCCGCCCAGGCCGAAGGCGTGAACATCCACACTGATCTTCGACATGGAACCGCTCCTGGTATCTTTGGCGACCAGGATCCACGGCAAGTTGATGGCTTCGACCCGGCTGCACTTGAGGCCGCCGTCAAATTCGACTTTGTCGACATTGACCGAGGAACCGTCCGCAGCGACCTTGCCGGCCACCTTGATGGTGCAATCGGCGCTGATCAGCGCGCCTTTGGAGAAGCTGATCGGGCCCTGGGCGGTAAAGGCGCTGCCCGCCGGTTCGATACGCGCGGCCTGGGCCTGGTGATAGGCGATCAGGCCCAGCACGGCCAATACGATATGGGTGGTGAACTTGGCAGGTGTTTGCATGGTGTACGTCATTCCCTTTAATTATTGTTGTTCGGGTCAAAGCACTTTCTCGGGGCGATAAAATCCTGCGCGGCAATCAGGCCCCGAGTACACGACAACACTAAGTGTTACTTCAGATCAAAACGGCTTGGCACTGCCGCTGTACTTCTCCAGGTACTTCAAACGCTGTGAAGGTTGAAGATTGGTCAGGGTGATATCCCCGGCATAATGATTAAGGACTCGATGATCCATGCGCCGCCGCCACAAGTACGGTACATAGGCCCAGACAATCATGCTCGCGTAACCATAAGGCAGTTGCGGCGACTCATCGAAGTGGCGCAACGACTGATAACTGCGCGTCGGGTTGGCGTGGTGATCGGAGTGCCGCTGCAGTTGGAACAGAAAGATATTGGTGACAATCCGATTACTGTTCCAGGAGTGCCGAGGCGAACACCGTTCATAACGACCGTTGGGCAACTTCTGGCGTTTAAGGCCGTAGTGCTCCACATAGTTCACCACTTCCAGCAACGAGAAGCCGTAGATGCCCTGGATAACCAGGAACGGAATCACCGCAGCCCCCAGCCAGGCAATCATCGCGCCCCACAACACCACGCTGTACATCCAGGCACTGAGCACAGCGTTTTTCCAATGCCAGGCCGGCAGGCCGAGTTTGCGCAGGCGCTCGCGCTCCAGGTTCCAGGCCGAGTGTGCGCTGAACCACACCGAGCGCGGCAGGAAGGCCCAGAAACTTTCACCCAGCCGCGAGCTGGCCGGGTCTTCCGGCGTGGCGACGCGCACGTGATGGCCACGGTTGTGCTCGGTGTAGAAGTGCCCGTAGAAGGTGGGCGCCAGGGTGACCTTGGCGAGGAACACTTCCAGGGCATTAGGCTTGTGCCCCAGTTCATGGGCCGTGTTGATCGCGATGCCGGTGGCGGCTCCGGTCGACATGGCCATGCCCAGGTAAGTAAACCAGCTTGGTTGGCCATGCAGTTGCGCACGCTCAGTGATGTAACCGGCGGCGCGGGCCAACCAGCTGGAAGGTTCAAGGTTGGCGGTGGCGTGCAGCAGGCCGCCCCGGATGATCCAGTCGATGCCGCCGGCGGCCAGCCATCCGGTAATCACCACCGACGCGATGACGAACAGCACGCCGGTGTAGACGATCCAACGGTAATAACTTTGGGATTCAAGGTGGTTGACGGCGGATTCGGGCGGGTTGCTGATGTCTTCGCCGAGCAGCCCGTCGATCAGGGGGATCAGGCCAAAGATCACCAGTACACCGACCCACCACAGTTGCTGGATGCCAGTGGCAATGGCGAGGGCGCCGGACAACAGAGGGGTGGCCAATGGCAGGATGCCCAACCACCACAGGTGGCGCTTGCCGTCGGTCCAAACGCTTGGCGCTGCCAGAGTCCGGTTCATGGCAGCCTCCTTGGCAGGCAGGCGGAAAACAGGTTCAGGGAGCGCTGGGTGCTCCGGGAAATCAACCATGCGATAAAAGACGTTTTTTTCATTTTTATTCGCTCTTAGGCATTTCAAAAATCATTTCAAAATAAATATTGAAATATTTTTTTAAATAAATAGCGCGGAATCGTTAGGTCGTCAACTACTTTTTCGAGGCCTTTTTTACGTGACTGGACAGTCTGTTTTTCAGCTGTTTGGTCAGGTCTCTAGGGCAGGCATTTGCGACGTTCGACCCGACAATGAGGGCCACGATTATTTGTTCGCCAAGGCAAAGGGCGGATGCAGGACCGTGGCCGTTTCCACCGGGCGCACGCGCTTGGCCACGTGCAGCACGGCCTCGACCACCCGCGCCGTGGCGGTGATCGGCAGCATGTGGCCACGCCCTTCCACCACTTGCAGCTTGAGGCCGGGCACTTTATCGGCGAGGGCCTGGCCATGCCGGCGAAAGTCCAGCACCTTGTCCCGCGCGCCATAGATCAGGCCGATGGGCAGGGTCAGTTGGGGGTAGCGCT